>Ga0256834_1000016_pt1 | contig 138412 bp, 120 predicted proteins | sample 4281140metaG_FD_190536 | JGI IMG/M metagenome (GOLD analysis project Ga0256834, IMG submission 190536) | Hydrothermal vent microbial communities from East Pacific Rise, Pacific Ocean - 4281-140 | ecosystem: Environmental > Aquatic > Marine > Hydrothermal vents | place: Pacific Ocean: East...
TTGAGGAAATGGCATTGACTCCTGTTATTCCCATTCTACGTAACCAATCACCAACAGTACCTGGCGTTGGGATATTTTTCAAACCCAGTAATTTTGTTAGAGTTTCATCTTTTTTGAGGTACTTCAAATCATCTAAACGTATGCCGCCTTCGTGTTGCATTAGTACCAATGAGTTGATAAATACTGATGACTTGAAACCTCGGTTACTTTTAGGCAATGCAAAATGTTTGTCGATTAGGTTTGTAAGTTTTAGTTTCTGCATTAAGGTGGCGATTGCAAGCAATCCGCCTCTGGATGTTAAAAGTTCATTCGTTGTTGATAAGTTGTGTGGTAATATATTCATAAGCCTTGGTTTCACCCGTTGGGTGATTTTTGATTTGTAGTAAAACCATTATACACCAAGGCTTTTAGCTTGTTTTGGCTTTTCTATATCGGGATTAGGGTACTCTAACATTTCCTGCACCACGTGCCGAGTTTTACGTATTCACAACAAACAACAGTCCATTTACAGGCGTTAAAAATATGGTGCCTTTAAGAAGAATGGAAAAAAGTGTTGGTATTAATCGCAATGACACTTATGCAGTATCTGATAGCGAGATACAAAGTTTTCATGATGATGGGTATAATTATGCAGGTATTGAGGGTTATATTATTCCTATAGCTCAATGTATTCCAGCATGTGTTGGTGCAACAAGATTATACCGTGACCAATCAGATAGTATGAATCATAAATTAGTGGTAAGCAATATTGCTCCGCCTAACTCTGTATTGCTAGGTCATGTTTATCCCAATATAGATACTGATGGTGATGGGCTTATTGATGGGCAAGAAAGAATATTAGGAACAAATGTCAATAATGTCGACTCTGATGGCGATGGCATCAATGATGGTGTGGAATATCCGCCTGCTGGTGTGCCAGTTAGTGATCCGCTAATACCTAATGCCGGTGATGTGATTTTTGTTAATGGTTTTGAGTCGTAATATCTTCACGTAGTGGAGTCCCTTGTGGGCTCCTTTTTAAACAAAATCAATGGAGTTCAAGCAAACAAGGCTCCCACAAGGGAAGCCACTACAGGGAATTTTTTCTCGTTCCCACGCTCCTACGTGGTAATACATATTAAAAAATCGTTAAGATTCTGATTTTTAGATTGACATATCTAGATGGGGGGGGGTTAACATAGGCAGTATCTATTATTAATGTACAAATGTGAACATTTACAAAATAAAACCATTAATTGCATTTTCTGCATGGTTTGTTTTAAAATAGATTAGGAAATATGTTTTACCTAAAATAAAACCACGGAGATAGTCCACGATGAAAAAGCTAATATTACCACTAATAATTTTATTTCAATGCCATCAAGTTCTGGCACATCACTTTCCAACAACCCCACCAAACACCCCAGGATTTCCACTTTATCCTGTCACTTCAATTAAAGCCCATACAATCTATGAAGGCGATGAGGTTTTTATTGGGTATTCCCCAATTAGATTTCCTTGTTTAGGTACAAAACAATCAAATATATTTGGAGACACAAAGTTTATACAAATAGACTCGAATAATAATGTTGATATTACGGTTCCTGGTTCTGCTGGCTCTATTTGCTTTGATCTTGATATTATTCTTGATGCTTATCAGTTTTATAGTTTAGGTGAATTGCCTATTGGAACTTATAACATTCAAATGTATTGGTCTGGAACCGCAATTCCATTCCCGTTGCCCCCTGGAGCTTCTAGGCTAGCAATTGGAGAGAATATACAATTTGAAGTTCTTGCACCTGTTGTTATCCCATTTTCTAATCCTTACTCACTCATTATACTTGGAGGTATAATCATGCTTATATCATTATTGTTTATAAGAAAAAAATCTAAGAGCGTATTATTGACAACTGTTTGCTTATTGTTGTTTTCGGCAGGTGTTTCTGCTAAAAAGTTTCACTTGATTTTATCCACCAATCTTGGCACGCCAAGTGCCAGTAAACTTTAGGAGATCATTCCATGAAAAAAATACTTATATTATTAATACTAATCAGTAATTACTCTTTAGCTGGAGTGCCTCAAAAAACTGGTATTTTACCCGAAACTATATTTGTTGGAGATGAAGTGCAAATGGCTTTAGCTGCTTTCTTTGGGTTTTGTATTGCAACAGAGGAAAATATCGATGGTGATCGATATTATTACGAAATAGATGACAACAACCATATTACAGTAATAATTGTTGGCTTTATATTTGATCCTTGTGCAGGTGGTGGGGCAATATCTGGTTTTACTCATTTTTATAGCCTTGGACAATTGCCAACAGGTAATTATACTGCACAGATGTACTTGGTTGGCTTTACTGATACATTCCCTCCACAGCCGGGACAATTTGGATCACTACTTGGTGGCAATATCAATTTTACCGTTAATGCATTACCTGTTGCAGTACCTTCAAGCACACTTTATTCAATAACCCTATTGGGTTTATTTATCGTGGTGTTGGCGTTTGTGAAATTGAATATGATGTCATTAAAATCAAGCCTGTATTTATCCCTGTTATTATTGTCAACTAGCCTAAGTGCTAATAAAACATTTCATATATTGTTGTCTGCTGATGATGGCACTCCAACAGCAGAACAGGTGGTTTCCCAAGCAAATACTTCTCCATCACCACCTGCATGGATATTAAGTTCTTTTAATGACAACCCTCCTATTGGAGTTGGTTTTTTATTACAAGATAGGCCGCAAGGTAATTTACTGAACCTAACAAATAACAATCCAGGCTGGAGCCTTGCCAAACTCTTTAGATATTTAGTAGTGACTTACCCAGATAGCATTGATGAAAACGTTATTTTATCTTCTTTTGATGCAGATACTGCAATTACACATGCAGGTTATACGGGGAATATTGAGCTTATGACCTCGGCAAGTTACGCGAAGATGAATGATAATGGGGCTATACAAGTTGATCACCCTGCATTGGATGCTTTTGATAGTAGTGAAAATTATTTAGGTGGCAATATGCTTGATAGCTAGGTCATGTTTATCCCAATATAGATACTGATGGTGATGGCTTGATTGATGGGCAAGAAAGAATATTAGGTACAAATATCAATAATGTCGATTTTGATGGCGATGGCATCAATGATGGTGTGGAATATCCACCTGCTGGTGTGCCAGCTAGTGATCCGCTAATACCTAATGCCGGTGATGTGATTTTTGTTAATGGTTTTGAGTTGTAATATCTTCACGTAGTGGAGTCCCTTGTGGGCTCCTTTTTAAACAAAATCAATGGAGTTCAAGCAAACAAGGCTCCCACAAGGGAAGCCACTACAGGGAATTTTTTCTCGTTCCCACACTCCTGTGTGAGAGTTGAGACATAGGCTTTTATCATACAAGACTGTAAAATTATTCTGATGAAAGGTTAATCCAGTATGGTGGTCAAGCCCAGCATTTCGGTGTTTGATTTAACAATGCTGTTGGGTTTCGCAAGCTCAACGCCAACCTACGGATTTTCTTCGTTCTTCGCACTCCTTGTGGAGAAGATATTACGGCTTAATTGTAATATCTTCACGTAGTGGAGTCCCTTGTGGGCTCCTTTTTAAACAAAATTAATGGAGTTCAAGCAAACAAGGCTCCCACAAGGGAAGCCACTACAGGGAATTTTTTTCTCGTTCCCACGCTCCTGCGTGGCAATGCGTATTAAAAAATCGTTAATATTTTGATTTTTTGGTTGACATATTAATCAGGGGGGGGGGTAACATAAGCAGTATCTATTATTAATGTACAAATGTGAACATTTGTAAAATAAAATCATTAAGTAACTACTCACACCCATTGTCATTGCCGCGAAGGCGGTAATCTCATAAATATTAGTATGAAGGGTAGTAATTAATGATACAAATTACCCTATAGATTCCTGCCTTCGAAGGAATGACTGGTGTGAGTAGTTACATCATTAATTGCATTTTCTGCATAGTTTGTTTTAAAATAGATTAGGAAATATGTTTTACCTAAAATAAAACCACGGAGATAGTCCACGATGAAAAAGCTAATATTACCACTAATAATTTTATTTCAATGCCATCAAGTTATGGCACACCACTTTCCAACAACCCCACCAAACACTCCAGGATTTCCACTTTATCCTGTAACCTCTATTAAAGCCCATACGATATATGAAGGCGATGAGGTTTTTATTGGGTATTCTCCAACTCGCTCTCCTTGTTTAGGATTTCCAATACCAAATTTTGAAGGAAATACTGAGTATGTTGAAATAGGTACTAATAATATCGAAATTACAGTCTCAGGGCTTGGTTTTTTTCCTTGTCTTAATCTTGATATTTTTTTAAGCTCGTATCAGTTTTATAGTTTGGGAGAACTACCAGTTGGTACATATAATATTCAGATGTATTGGTCTGATACTTCGACTCCATTGCCAGTTCCGCCTGGTTTCCCAAGACAAGCACTTGGAGAGAATATACAATTTGAAGTTCTTGCACCTGTTGTTATCCCATTTTCTAATCCTTACTCACTCATTATACTTGGAGGTATAATCATGCTTATATCATTATTGTTTATAAGAAAAAAATCTAAGAGCGTATTATTGACAACTGTTTGCTTATTGTTGTTTTCGGCAGGTGTTTCTGCTAAAAAGTTTCACTTGATTTTATCCACCAATCTTGGCACGCCAAGTGCCGATGATATTGTCAATCAAGCTTCAACATCTCCATCACCACCTGCATGGATATTAAGTTCATTTAATCTGAACTCGCCCTCAAGTGTTGATTATTTGATAACTGACAGACCGACAGCTAATGGAAACCTTGATACATTATTAAGTAATAACCCAACATGGAGCTTAGCGCGATTACACCAAATGTTGATTGTCTATTATCCTGATAGTGTTGATGAAACTGTCATATTGGCAAACTTTGCCAATGATGTCAATATTGATAAAGCCGCGTATGTAACCGATGATAATTTTACGCCTGGACTACCAGTAGCATCAACAACCACTAATTTAAACAAAGAAATTAATGTAACTCAAGGCATTGCTACAAGCTTTTTATCCGACCTCAATATTAACTCTGCTTGGGAATTATCCGAAGGAATGGGATATATTGTGGCACTTGATTTAGGAGTTCAAACCGACCATCCAGATATAAGAGCCTTTGATAATTCAGGAACATATACGGGTGGAAATTTACTTGATGCCTATGCTCAAATAGATTTTGGAGCAGGTGATTTGAATGTAGACTCAAAAGAGCCAACGGATACTTGTGAAAAAATTGGGGTTGATCCTGTTACAGGAGATGATATTTGTGCACTTGATACTCATGCCGAATTGGAACCTTGTGATTTACAAGATGGTGTCAATGATAATCTTGCTTCCATTGGTTTTATCGGTCATGGCACTCATGTAACTGGTATAATGACGGGTAAAAATAACAGCATTGGAGGGATATGTAAGAACTGTGGTATGTCTATGTTTAAAACTTCTTTTTTCCCATTCTGCATTAATTACAATGGTGTAAATATGCTTTTTCCTGTTAGTCCAGACTCCAGTTCTGCAAATGCATTAATGACTGCTGCTCAAGTAGGAAATGGTACTATTAATTTAAGTGCAGGCATTGAGAATTTGAGTGGTAATTTTTGTGACAATGATGGTAGTGGCATATGTTTAGCTGTTGATTTTATCAAAGAGCAAAATGTTATGCTTGTGGCTGCTGCTGGCAATAGCAGAACGGTCTCGACATATCCTGCAAGCGAAGCAGGCACTGTGGCAGTAGCTGGTTTAAGTGAAGACTTGAAGTTTTGGAATGAATCGCCAAATAATGGTAATATCTTCGATTTTTCTTTTAAAAATGATTGCCCGCGTTTTCCTAGGCTTGATGAATGTGGTTCTAATATCAGTCAAACAGCTGTAAATCGAAAAATTGATGTCTCAACCCAAGCAAAAAATGTGGAATCAACATTCTATTTTGGAGAACAATGGGCAGATGATATAGGTTGTGTTGATGATACTGACCCAAATAATGCTGATGGCTATGGAAATTGTACAGGTACATCTATGTCAACACCTCAAGTGGCATCTATAGTGCAGTTAATGCGTTCAGCCAATCCATTGTTGCCTAATGGGACATATGACCCAAGTTTGACCACAGGTTTAATTAATATTCTTAATGCAAGTGCTACACAATCTGATGCAGCAATTCCAACAGGTCATAATGATTTTTATGGTTATGGTTTGCCTGATGCACGGGTTGCATTAGAAAAGATACTTGGTAAATCAAATAATGTACAAATAAAAACTCGATTAACTCCGATGTTCAATGTGGTTTCAAACGATGCAAACAATAATGTTTATACGCCATTTCCTCAAATTGCTATGGCTTTTATGTATACTGATATTGCAACTTATACACCTGATGTAAGTAAACCATTAGTCAATGAATTCACCCAATTTTGGTATGCAGATAATCTTACATTTCCTGCACCACGTGCCGAGTTTTACGTATTCACAACAAACAACAATCCTTTTTCAGGTACTAAGAACATGGTTCCTCTGCGAAGAATGGAAAAAAGTGTTGGTATTAATCGCAATGACACTTATGCAGTATCTGATAGCGAGATACAAAGTTTTCATGATGATGGGTATAATTATGCAGGTATTGAGGGTTATATTATTCCAATAGCTCAATGTATTCCAGCATGTGTTGGTGCAACAAGATTATACCGTGACCAATCAGATAGTATGAATCATAAATTAGTGGTAAGCAATATTGCTCCGCCTAACTCTGTATTGCTAGGTCATGTTTATCCCAATATAGATACTGATGGTGATGGCTTGATTGATGGACAAGAAAGAATATTAGGAACAAATATCAATAATGCCGACTCTGATGGCGATGGCATCAATGATGGTGTGGAATATCCGCCTGCTGGTGTGCCAGTTAGTGATCCACTAATACCTAATGCCGGTGATGTAATTTTTGTTAATGGTTTTGAGTCGTAATATCTTCACGTAGTGGAGTCCCTTGTGGGCTCCTTTTTTTATTAACCTGAGGTTTCAAATCGTCTCAAATGTTGCATTTTCTGTATGGTTTGTTTCGAAATGAATTAGGAAATATGTTTCGTACCGTCCACAAAAGTGTGTCTGGCTGAAGATGGATTACCCACCTATGCAGTAATGACGGCAGGCGCGAGTAACTACAGAAAAGCAATATTTAGAAAATTTTATAAAAGCACATTGTAACTACTCACACCAGTCATTCCTGCGAAGGCAGGAATATATAGGGTAATTTGTATCATTAATTACCACCCTTCACACTAATATTTATGAGATTACCGCCTTCGCGGTAATGACGATGGGTGTGAGTAGTTACAGCACATTTAGTTTCAATTAATACTATTTTATCTTATTCCAAACAGACATTTGAAATAACCTCTCCCCTATGCTATTTTATAAAGCGTTTTAATTTTGACCAATTAAAGCGTTAATATCAGTAATATCAGAGAGAGAGCTTTATAAAGCACTCTATCATTACTCAAATATAAATTAATAAAGAGAGAATAAAACTATGTTTCAAAAAAGAAAACTACTAAAACTGCTGTTACCAGCTTTGATTGCCTGCCCATTAGTCCTTTCGGCAAAACCTTTACAAAACAAACAATTAGCAGGACCACCAGAAGAGTTTGAATTGATGCGTCAGGCACAACCAGAAAAAAGCGCTTTGAACTCTAAAACAGCCTTAATTCCGGTATCTTTACAACAAACTAAAGATGGAAACTGGTATTGGAGTGGAACACTTCCTGTAGATAGCAGCACTTTTAGCTTTATGACTTTTGCTAATGGCTCAACGGATTGGCAAGTTAGCTTAATTAATCCCTCATCAGGTATAAGTTATTCTGCTGATAGCCTAGCAACTGAACATGTTTCTACTAATTTTGGTCTTGAAAATTCAAATTACCCTGGTGAAAAATACAGCTTTGACAATCTAGTTACTGGCAATTGGGTCATCGAAATAAAAACAACTGGAGAACCCGAACAATTTGAAGGCTTTGTATTAGCATCAAGCAATAGTAAATATTTACTAAACTCTTACAAAACAAACAACGATCAAATTATTGGTCACAAAATTCATTTCGTCACACAAAGCACTTCAAATGAAAGAACACTTTCTTTTTTGAGGCAGTTCTCCCCTATTAGCCATGCTCACATGCTTGTCACAAACCCTGATGGCTCTCAAAATAAATACAGCATGTACGATGATGGCAATCATGGCGACAACCGAGCAAACGATGGACTGTTTGGAGGAGACTTTAGTGCATTACAATCAGGTGGGTATACCGTACAAATTAACGCCTCTGGCAAAAATCCTGATGGAACACCATTCTACAGAACTAGCGAACACTTTGTTCCTGTAATAGAGCAAACTATTTCCCTAGGCTCTAATAAAGCATCAGCAGCGACAATAAGTGACAATAGATTAAATATAGCATTCAATGTAAATCATGATTTAGAAGCTACAAATACTAACTATCGAATTATCGCTGAGGTTTGGGGCAAAAACAACTCAAGTGAACAGAATAAACTTAGTTATGATGGTGTTGAAAATTATATGAAACCTATTTCATGGATAAGTACAATAACATCCATTGAAAACAACCAACTTAATATTGAGTTAGATGCACGATGGATAGAAATGGCAAATGCTTCTGAATTCTTAGAGCTTCGCAATGTGCGTATTGAAGATGCCAATCACTTTATTCCACTGATTACAAAAGATAAAATGCCATTAACTGTTGCATCACTTCCACAAATGAAAAGTAAGAAATTTGACGGTTCAATAACAGAAGAAATGATGCTAGGTGAAAAACCAGTACAAACAAGTGCCACTAAAGGTGTTGGTACAAAATTATTACTTGTACATGGCTATTGTTCTAGTGATGTTTGGGGGCCATATCAAGGTCAATTTAGTAATTCAGCTAAATTTACAGATTTTAACCAAAACATTTCTCATAATACATTTGCACAACGTATTAAAAACTTTGGTTCAACATGGAATTCCTTTGGGGTTGTAGCTCACTCCCAAGGCGGAGCTGCTAGTTTGCATCTTTACACTTATTATTGGAGTGGTTTAGATTATTCCACATCAGGTAAGAGAATGATTCAATCGGTAGGAACACCTTATCATGGCACCCCAATTGCTGGAAATTTAGCAGCACTTGGTAATGTATTTGGTGTTGGTTGTGGTTACAATAGCAACTTAACAACTTCAGGTGCATCATCATGGCTTGCTGGCATACCAACATGGGCACGTAGCAAGGTTAATTACTTTACCACATCAAACACCGACAGATGGTGGCAGTACAACTATTGTTCATTAGCAACTGACTTGTTTTTATCAGATCCTGATGATGGAGTGATTGAAAAGTTCCGTGGGCAACTAAGTGGTGCAACTAATCAAGGTCATAAAACTGGTTGGTGTCACACACTTGACATGAACTATAGTGGTCAAACTAGTGATAGCAATAGAAATTATAGCATGAGTGCTAATGCAAACCGCTAAATTAATTTTAAGCAATTTTAAAAAAGGGTTTCAAATGAAACCCTTTTTTATTGAGACTTTTATTATCCATGAAAGAAACAATACAGTATAATCAAACGCTTGTTTTACAAACAGAATAATCAATGAATAAGAATTGGTTTCCACATGTAACCGTTGCCACTATTGTTGAAAAAGATGGCAAATTTTTGATGGTTGAGGAAGACTTACACGGCAAAAAACTTTTAAACCAGCCTGCAGGTCACTTAGACGAGGGTGAAACACTTGTACAAGCAGCTATTCGTGAAACTCAGGAAGAAAGTGGTTGGCAAGTGGAGGTTACGCACCTTATTGAGTTTTCTCAATGGACTTCACCAAATAGTAATACACATTTTTTACGTGCATGTTTTGCAGGAAAAGCACTCAAACACTTTACCCAACAAAAACTAGATGACGGTATTATTCGTGCGCTATGGATGAGTCGAACAGAAGTAGCTACCAATTTACATAGATTACGAAGCCCCCTTGTATTAGACCACATTGACCACTATATTGCTGGCAAAAGATATGATTTAGATTTTTTCAGTTATTATGAAAAAGAGTTATAAAGATAAAAAAATAATCGTTGGTATGTCCGGTGGTGTAGATTCATCGGTTAGTGTCGCCCTACTTCAGCAGCAAGGTTATGCTGTGGAAGGTATATTTATGAAAAACTGGGAAGAAGATGATACCCATGAGTTTTGTAGTGCCGATGAAGATGTTAAAGACGCTCAAAATGTTGCCGACAAGCTTAATGTTAAATTGCATTTGCGTAATTTTGCCAGCGAATATTGGGACTTTGTTTTTGAAGACTTTTTAAATGAATACCGCATAGGTCGAACACCTAACCCTGATATTTTATGCAACCGTGAAATTAAATTTAAAACCTTTCTAGAAAATGCACAAGATTTAGGCGCAGACTTTATGGCAACTGGCCATTATGTCGATAAAGATTTTAATGATGGAAAATTTCGTTTATTAAAAGGCAAAGATAGCAACAAAGACCAAAGCTATTTTCTTTACACCATCACACAAGAACAGCTCGCCTACTCCCTTTTCCCATTAGGTAAAATAGCCAAGCCACAAGTCAGAAAACTAGCACAAGAATTAGACTTAGTTGTTGCTAACAAAAAAGATTCTGTAGGTATTTGTTTTATCGGTGAGAAAAATTTCACTCAATTTTTAGCCAGTTACCTCAAACCCAATCCAGGCAATATTGTTGATGATAAAGGCACCGTGATTGGCAAACATACTGGATTAATGTATTACACTATTGGTCAACGCCAAGGATTAGGTATTGGAGGCGTTAAAAATACTCCACAACTGCCGTGGTTTGTGGTGGCTAAAAACCACGATAAAAATGAACTCATCGCCATCCAGTCAGGTGACAATCCATTGTTATTATCCAATGAGTTAACAGCCATCAATTTAAATTGGATATCAGGTATCCAACCTGCTTTACCTTACCAGTGTAAGGCAAAGGTACGTTATCGCCAAAACGATCAAATATGCACTCTATCAAAAAATAAAGAGGGCAAAATCATAGTTTTCTTTAAGCACCCCCAACGTGCAGTCACTCCAGGGCAGTCTGTCGTCTTTTATGATGGCGATGTGTGCTTAGGTGGTGGTATAATTTGGGATACAGATACATTAACCGAAAAATGTGAATTCAGGAAAAAAGCATGAAAAATAAAACTATTGCCCTAGCTGGTGTTTGCCAAGCTGCCTATTTTGCCAATGAACTTGCCAGTACAGGAAAAGTTCGCGACCAAAATGGCTATGAAGCCACCTTGGGGAGTCTCTATGTAATGGATTGCGATGATATTAGTGAGATATATGGCTCAGATATGCTCAACCTTAGTACAGGACTCAAAACACTGCACTATGCTTTTAATCGTGACAATGATTACCTAACTGTTTTAAAGTACGCATTGACTTTACTCACACTTGAACGAAAATTAAACAAAAGTGAAGATTATTTAGACAAAATTGCGAAAGGTATTGAGGACTCTAAAATCTTACAAACATCAGAAGACTCCTTTTCAACTCCTGTTATTACTAAACTAGCCAATACTTACAGCTCTACCATTAGTTTATTGCAACCGCGTATTATTTTAAATGGTCGTCCTGAATACCTAAAACAAATAGAAATAACCGAAAAAATACGTGCCACACTTTTAGCAGGTATTCGCTCTGCTGTACTCTGGTCACAAATGGGTGGTACCCAATGGCAATTACTCTTTAAACGACGGGTACTTGTCGAAACCGCACATGAACTTAAAAAAATGATTTAAGAGCCTTTGCAGTTTAAAATGGCAATTTTATATTTTGATGAAATCTAACTGTTATGTTAAACTATTTATTTTCAAACACTGCAAAGAAACATGACAGAAACACAAGCTCAATTTAAACTCTCGAAAAAAACACTCTTTTTTTATTTAGTCGAACTAATTTCTGTTAGTGCATTTACCTTTATCGAAGGGTTCTCTGGATTGATGTGGTTAGCTGTTGCAATTAGTTTCATTGGAATTATCCCTCGTGCAAAAGGCATGAGCGTGATTGCCCAAATTTTCCTCGTGCTCTCTTCTCTACTCTGGGGTTATATTGTTATGTATAACCTCACATCAGCACCTGGAACATTTACTGTATTGTTACTTGCTCGTGTCATTGCCACCCTTATTGGATTTAAAGATATAAAAGAGCAAATGATTGTCGTTATTCCATTACTTATTGCCTTTGCTTTATTCAAACCTGTGGGCTGCGTTCCACCTTTAGACTTTTAACATTCTAAAATAAAATGACTCAGAAAAGGTGGTTAAGAGACCTATACCCTGGATACTTTGCCATGGTCATGGCAACAGGCATTATTTCAGTGGCGTTAAAACAGCAAAATTACGATACGTTATCCGAAGTATTATTTATATTTGCCTTGTTTACGTGGTGTGTAATGACAGCACTCTATACATGGAGATTAATTAAATTTCCTCATGCTGTTTTCGAAAACTTATTAAACCCAAAAACCACCTTTATCTTTTTTACTTTTGTTGCTGCTACGAACATTTGTGGTATTTTATTATTCCAACATGGTTTTGAAGTACTGGCTCTTACCTGTTGGGTCATCGCATTTATCTATTGGTCTGCCCTCATGTATTTTGGCTTTGCATCCTTATGTTTTGCTCATGAAGACAGGGAAGTTAATGTTGTTCATGGTGGTTGGCTTATATTAATTGTTGGTACACAATCACTGGTTTTACTTGGCACAAAAGTGGCTCCCACATTAGGGGAATATGCCTCCTATATGATGATGGAAATTCACATGCTCTGGGCACTAGGAATGATTTTCTATGCTATTTTTGTGACTTTATTTTGTTACCGAATCTTTTTCTTTAATATGAAACCAGAGGATTACTCGCCTTTGATGTGGGTCATAATGGGCGCAGCAGCCATCAGTGCCAATGCAGGCAGTAGTTTATTACTCAGCGACCCTATTCTTCCCCTATTGGTCAATTTACACCACGTCATCGAACTTATTTCTATCATGTTGTGGACATGGGCAACTTGGTGGATTCCTTTATTGATCATGATTGGACTTTGGAAACACTTTTATCGGAAAATACCATTAAAGTATGAACCATCCATGTGGAGCATCATATTTCCATTAGGTATGTATACCGTAACTAGTTATAATTTAGGCATCTCTATTGACTTTAAACCTTTACTATATTTATCGTCTTTTATGCTTTGGATTGCCGTTCTGGCTTGGTTAGCATTAATGCTATTCTTGATTTCATCCTTCAAGCAATCAAAGCAAAAATAGACTTTATTTTCGTTATTTTGTGTCGACTAAAAATTGAAAATAATCCACAATTTCTTGAGTAGAAATATTCTCAGATGCAGGCCCAACTTGCATCTCAGCTTTTTGTATATGAGAACATTCAGTTGCTTTAAATTGATAGAACAGTGACATATCAAATTTCTCATTCAAAGGTTTAATGCGAGCATTCAGTTTATCCAAATCACCTTGTACATACACTAAAAAACCATTTGTCTTTGGGATTTTCACAGTGACTTGATTGATTGTATCAAGTGCCTTAGCAATTTCCTGTGAGCGTTTAACCCACAAAGGAATTTTGTCCAATTGTGCATCTAAGCCATTCAAAGCTGTTATCAATTGTGGGAATGCCGTATATAAGTCACCACCCATTCGACTGCGCCAAACCTTACACTTCTCAATAAAATCAGTATCGCCAGCCAAAATAGCTCCACCTATTGCCCCTAAACCTTTATAAAAAGAGACATAGACAGAATCAAATTGGTCAGCAATTTCTGACAAAGGCTTTTGATAAAAATGACTAGACTCCCATAAACGCGCGCCATCCATGTGATAATGCACATTATTTTGTTTTGCCCACTGATTCATCTTAACTAATTCACTCCATGAAGTTAATTTAAATCCTGCATTTCTCAATGGCAATTCGACCGTTAATACGGACACTTCTTCGGTCACTGCAGATACATCTTTGGCATTAAATGGTTCACTAAGCTCCCCTAATTGAATCCCTCGCAACCCCATCAAAGCTTGATAAGCATCTTGTTCATTGGCAACAATATGACTATTGGGATGAAGAATGATGTTGTTACTTTTTTTAATCAGCGAAGCGACTTTCAAAGCAACCAGTTGAGCCGTTATACCCTTGTGAAAAAACAAAGCCTGTTCTTTACCCAATAACTTGGCAACACGCTGTTCCAATAACTGCACCAATACGCCCTGGCTATACATATCTCGATCTTCATTCAAATATTTCGAATGTTCCATCTGTGACAGCCAACTTTTATGTGTTTGTAATTGATAATATAATCGTCGCATATTCTAAATTGTCAATAAAGTAAAACAACATTGTAACACTTCATCAGAATACTTTCACAGTGTGTTTATCCTATTCATTTTAATCTCAGCCTGTTAGGATACAAACATGATGCAAAATCTATCACTCTCACAAGCACAAAAACTATGCCTAAGCAGTCAAAAATTAAGCTGTGGCTCATTAACACCGCAAGAAATTATTGAACATTTAGGCTATGTACAAATTGATACCATTTCGGTTGTTGAACGCGCACACCATCATGTTTTTTGGAGCCGTTGCAACAAATACAAATCAGCAAATTTAGGTGAACTAGTCAAATCACGCAAAGTCTTTGAGTATTGGAGTCATGCCGCATCCTACCTGCCCATGAATGAATACCGCTACACTTTACCAATGAAACGTGATTTCAAAACCAGTAAAAGCTCGTGGTTTCCTCGCGATGAAAAAGTCATGACATCTGTTCTAGAAAGAATCAAAACCGAAGGACCATTGCGTTCTAAAGATTTTAAAGCTGCAAAAAAGGGCAACACCGGTTGGTGGGATTGGAAACCTGCCAAATATGCACTAGAAAGACTGTTTATGGAAGGAGAACTCGAAATCACACGACGAGAAGGATTTCAAAAAATTTATGATTTGCCAGAACGCGTCATTCCATCATCAGTTGATACCTCCATGCCAAGCAATGATGAATACAATGAATTTCTGATTAATCGAACGCTACGACACCATGGACTAGCAAGCATTGATGAAATCGGCTATTTAAAAAAGAAAGAGCAGAAAGACAAAATAAAAAATAGACTTAATCAACTTGTAGAAAATGGTACGGTCACCCATGTATCAATTAAAGGCATAGCACAAAACTATTTTGCCCTTACAGAAATCCTTGAAACTGAAGCAAAAACCAATTCAAAAATCCACATTCTCTCCCCATTTGACAACCTAGTTATTCAACGAAAAAAGTTAAATACCCTATTTAATTACAACTACCAAATCGAATGCTACGTCCCTGCTGTCAAAAGAAAATATGGCTATTTTAGCCTACCCATTTTCAAAGGACACGCACCCATAGCTCGAGTTGACTGTAAAGCCGATAGGGAAAATAAACAATTAATCATCAACTCACTGCATTATGAAAAAGGCGTTAAAAAAGAAGCGGTTGAAAGAAGAATTGAAACTAAATTAAAGCAGTTTTCTCGGTTTAATGGCTGTGAGTTTAATAATTTATATCAACAATGATTTTTTATAAACTATATAATATCATTCGCTATAATTTATCAAATTTTAAGTTTTTCACACGTCCTGCATTAACTGTAACAGCACTAACTTTATTTTCTTCTCTAACAAAGACAAGCTCGTTAGGCCCAACACTGAATTTATCATTTCCTTCGATAGTTAATTCTCCCATTTCTTTATTTTTGGTGCGAATATATAACTGATTTTCTTTAAGGTATAGAGTATAAGTAGTTTCAAGATCAGGGCTATAAAACTCACCTGTGTAGTCATTGAGATTAATTTTAGATTTGTTAATAACACCTTTTCTTTTCCAATCAGAGTCCCTACCATTTTGATGAATAATTAACATTTGCGTAAAACTGTCTTTGAGTTCCGTAAAGGTAAAATCAATATCAGTGTCATCAGGAATTCGATACATGTTTTTATTTATTCTTTCTAAATCGTACGATTTATCATTCCAACTTTGGTGGGCATGGAGTCTTTTGCCTTGGATAGTAAATTCTAGCACGACACCTGGATTCACTTGATAATCCCCAATTAATTGATTGAGAGTGTATATCAATGTATTTTCTAAATCTATTTTCTTTACTGCTTTTGGCTTTTCATGATGGCTATTAATAAAATCATCCTTCAGCAGTATATCTGCCACTCGAAACGCCATACCACTAGGATCTGCATCACTACGATTGAAAAACAAGGCAATCGATACATGTTGTTCTGGAAACCTCAATAACTCTGCCCTAAAACCAACAAATTCACCTCCGTGGTTTATGGTTTTCAACCCTTTATAATCTTCAATATACAAACCGGCAGCGTAATCAATTGCCTCAGAGTTATTCAATTGACCTTTTTTTGTCATTACGTGCCAAAATTCTTTATTCAATACCTTTGATTGATAATAGGCATTATCCCACAACAAAATATCCTCAATTGTTGTGAAAATACCACCATCTCCAATCATATTTAAGGTCGTCATATTTATTTTAAAATCATCTTCACCTTTTGGACTATATCCTGAGGCTCTATTTTTGACAATAAGATTATGGTCATTTTGAAAATGTGTATGGGTCATACCAAGTGGTTTGAAAATTTCTTGTTCGGCAAATTCTGCCATGCTCATTTCAGCAACTTTATTAACAATTTGCCCAAGCAACCAATAACCAGAATTACTGTAGACAAATTCTTCTCCAGGTATAAAATTGAGATTTTGTTGCTTCACCAACCAATGCATAACCTCTTTATCATCGAAATAATCATCCATACGCAAACCTTTGAAGAGAGCAAGAGTCAAATAATCGCGAATACCACTGGTATGGTTAAGCAAATGTTGAATAGTTACTTTTTTTGCATAGTCAGGAAACTCAGGAAAAAATTTATCTAAGCTATCAGTCAGTTTTAACTTTCCTTTTTGGTATAATAAAACAATACATGCTGCTGTAAATTGTTTTGATGTTGAACCAATTCTAAATACAGACTTCTCATCATTAGGAATACCATACTCAAGATTTGCCATACCATAACCACGAGCATAAATAAGCTTACCATTCTTAATAACACCCAAAGACGCACCTGGCACATCAGATTTATCAAACTCAGCAAAAATTTTATCAATTTCATTCTTATGTGGAATTACTGCCCATGAGTTGAAAGACAAAAGTGTGAATAGAAGTATATAAAATAACGTCATAGCAGAGCCTCAAGAGTAATTGAAAAAGGATTATAACATAAAGCTTTATAACAATTAGAGTGCATGAAATGCTAATAATTTTGTAAATACCCTAATCCCGATATAGAAAAGTCAAAACAAGCTAGAAGCCTTGGTGTATAATGGTTTTACGACAAATCAAATACCACCCAAAGGGTGAAACCAAGGCTTATGAACATATTACCACACAACATATCAACAACGCATGAACTTTTAACATCCAGAGGTGGATTGCTTGCAATCGCCACCTTAATGCAGAAACTAAAACTTACAAACCTAATCGACAAACATTTTGCATTGCCTAAAAGTAACCGAGGTTTCAAGCCATCAGTATTTATCAACTCATTGGTACTAATGCAACACGAAGGCGGCATACGTTTAGATGATTTGAAGTACCTCAAAAAAGATGAAACTCTAACAAAATTACTGGGTTTGAAAAATATCCCAACGCCAGGTACTGTTGGTGATTGGTTGCGTAGAATGGGAACAACAGGAGTCAATGCCATTTCCTCAATCAATAAAGAACTCTGTCGTATTGGGCTTAAAGACATCAAATACATCACTCTAGATATAGATGCATCGGAAATCATAAGCGATAAAAAAGAAGCGAAAAAGACCTACAAATATAACCAAGGCTATATGCCAATGGTTGGTCATATAGCAGAAATAAATCATGTAATTGAAACTGATTTTAGAGAAGGCAATACTGCACCGAAAACTAGAAATTTAGAATTTATAAAAAAGTGTGTGAGTAATTTACCAGTAGGAGTTTCAATGAAATACTTAAGAATTGACTGTGCAGGCTATCAAAAGTCGATAATTCAGTATTGTGATGAAGAAAAAGTTCACTTAAGTATTTGAACAACCAATGGCACAAGTTAATTAAATATATCGATGATGGCAACTATCCCATTGATAACAATGCAGCTGAAAATGCCATACGCCCCTTTGTCATCGGTCGCAAAAACTGGTTGTTCGCCAATACTCCAAAGGGTGCACACGCCAGTGCAAATCTGTACTCGATTATTGAAATAGCCAAAGCTCATGACATTAATCCACAGGAATACTTGAGTTATATCTTCAAAAAACTGCCTCTAGTGGAAACTGTTGAAGACTATGAAAAGCTCCTACCGTGGAATTTGCAAAGCAACAAATTTCTACTATGTAGTTGGCTTAACGTTTACCTATAATCTCATCTTCTAGGTAGTTTTTAATAATGTTCTTATGCGTAATTTCTGCTATTTTCATCTCTGAAAATTCATCATTAGCACGTGAAAATGTGGACTGTGAAGGAATTTGTTGTAATTATTCATAACCACATAAGCGTCTTAAACTTAAATCAGACTTGAGTCTATCTATCAAAATTTGGGTGGTAGGCATATTATAAACAGCTTTGGCTATAAAAGCTCTTACCAATGCCATACGTGATTTTGTTGGGCGGCAAGCTCTTTTTTCCAACGTAGGGAATAAAGGAATCTATCTGTGAGGCCTCCAAAACTTCAATGAACTTTTGTTGAAGCTTAGTCATATAACCTAGCTCTTGTTTAAGATGAGGAAATAAAGTTGTTTGAAAATGGAGCTGTACGTTGTATAATTTGTTACGTGTCTGATTCATGATAAATAGCTTGTTTTTGTGAACTACTATTATATCGCATTTTAATCAGACACATTTTTTTTATGCTATATTTAGCAAATAAATCAACCCGATTCTTTAGTTATGAATATGGCTCTTTATATTTATGATTGCTCTCCATTAGATGACAAAAGCATTTTCACAATTTCCCAATACTGCCAACCATCAACGCCACCTTGAGTTAGTCCCCATAAAGTTAATGTACTCAATTTGGCTTTATGAGCGATAACCAATTTTCGATTAGGAATCACAGTGATATATTGTCCTCCCCAACCATCTGCCGTGTAAGCACCTTCCATATCAGGAAGGCTAAATAGATTTTCAAGAATCCACCACATATAACCATAGGAAAATTGCACTTTGCTGTCCTTGTTTGCACCGTATCTTTTATTAACTATTTCAACAGGTGTGACAGTTGTGGTTATTTTGTCAATCCACTTTTCTGAGATTAATTGCTTGCCATTCCACTTGCCTTTGTTAAGCATTAATTGTCCAATTTTCGCCATATCTCGGGCGGAAAAATACATGTGATAAGCTGAATAGCGCGACTTGCTTTCATTGACCTTACGGCTTTGGTTTTTGATATTCCAATCTTGCATACCTAAAGGAATCGCTAATTGTTGTTCAATTTCTTCATAAACCGAACGCCCTGTGGCTTGTTCTAAAATAAAACCTGCGACATTAAAATCCCAGTTATTGTAGAGGAAATATTCGCCGTGTTTGACACTACCACGTTTTAAGACATTTTTTTCATCATAACCACCATTGGCAGGAATATGGAAAACACCCGAACGTGCGGTGATAATATCATTGACCGTTGCTTGTTTTTCAGAGGGCAATAAACCATCGTCTTCGTCAATGCCTAAATCACCAATACTTTGGTTTAAATCAACCGCACCATCTTCAATATATTTTCCATACATCATTGCCAATACACTTTTTCGGCACGAGGCAAGATAACTGACTTCAGAAATATCACCATATTCATACACCATTTTTCCGTCATACAAAACCACCATACCCGTAGTTACTGAGTTTTCTTTTAAGTAGCTTGTTAACTTATCTAAACCTTGTTGGGTAAAACCCGAGCCATTTAAAGTTTTACTTTTTTGTAAATCAGTTCCTTTAAAACTTGGCTTATGTACCCTGCAACTTTGCAAAGCGGCTAAAGTAGAGAATAAAGTAATAATAGTGAATGTCAGAATAACTGTTTTGACTTTTTTATTGAATTTCATAATTGGTTGTTTAGTTTGAATTAATACCAATAGTATGGATTTATAAAGGTAAAACTTCTTAAAACACGTTTTGAGAGTTGTTGTTTTTGGCTTTTGCCACAATTAAGCTGTTTAACTAACGCAAAGAGCGCGAAAGAGACGCACAGTTGCGCAAAGAAAAACTAAGGAAAGATGTTCTTTAATTTAAGCTTATTTGAATGGTTTTTTCATTACAGGTTCTTTCTAACTAAAGCAAACTGGCATAATTTCATCAACACTTGTGCTATTAAACCGTTTCTTTTTTTGCAATCAATTACTCTATCATTTAAATATAGTGTTTTAAACACTATTAGCAAACTCCTTCGGCGACATACCTGTTTGTTTTTTAAAAATTCGATAAAAGCTGGCTTCAGAGTTAAAACCACAGTCAAGGGCTAAACTTAAGATTGAAAATTGTGAGTCATCGTTTTCAGCTAGTTTAGTTTTAAATTCTTCTAGGCGATAGTGGTTGATTAGGTCGCGGAAGTTTTTGTTGAAAGCTTGATTGACAACCACCGAAAGATTGGCTTGGCTGATGCTAAGTTTTTTGGCTAAGTCTTTGGCATTTAGGGTTGGGTTGAGGAAGACTTTATCTTGTTCTAGGGCTTTGCATAGTTTTACTTCTATAGTATTGAATTTTTCATCACTTATCTGTTTGTTAGGCTTTTTGAGGGTATCTATGCCTTGTATATCAAAACTGGGTTGTTGGTAACCGACAAAACCGAGATAGTAGATAAGAAAAGCAGTATAGAGGTAAAAGATTTGCCAATGAAAAATGTAATGATTTCGAAAACCAAAGAAAACATCCAATAGCATATTGATACAGATGATACCCCAGAGAACAGAAGAGAGGATAAATATTTTCATCAGCCAGCCAAAGGTTGGATAAGTATTATCTGAAATGCTGTCATTAATTTTTTGACGGTATTCTTTGAGTTTAAAAAAACCAATTAGCAAATAAATAGCAATGAAACCAATATTTAAATAATCTTCCCACATTTTTATTGGTGCATGCCAATAGTCTTGTACCAGTGCATTTTTTTCTTCTCTAGAATCGAGACCCAGTGTTATGAAATAGATGAAAAAGGCATAGGATTGAAACAATAAAAATGGAACAAAATGCAATAACTGTTTTGTTTGAAATTTAAAGTTAGGTGTGATTAATGAACTGATATAAAAATAGATTAAGGGCGCTATGGCAAAGTCGATTCCCAATGGAAAATAGTTGAGATAGGCAATACTATACAAATCTAATGAATTAAATAACATCTTGCTGCTTAATAAGCAAAAGGCAATTAATGCCAGTGCTAAAAAAGTATTGCTTGGTTGGTTCTTTTTCGAACGTAACAAAAGAACACTGGTTATGACACCCTGGGTCATACCAATTAGCAAGAGTAAGTCAAAGAGGGAAAATAGGCTTTTCATTAATTTTTTTGGATTTGGGTCTTAGCTAATATCGAAACAAACCTAAGCTTATAAAGCACAATAAAATTAACCAAACTAAAGCCAATCAAGTAAAAGTTAGTCCAAAACAACGCTAAAATAAGCCATAGTATATTCGAAATTAAAAAGACCAAACTAAACCGATGAAAAATCTTTCGATTCATGAATACAAAAGCTATAGGAGAAAACAGCAGTAAATTTATATTCCAAACAGCAATCGAATGTTCTGAGAAAAACCATAGAAATAATAAAGCTATGCCAATTAGGCTTTGTCCACTAAGCCATAAATAGATAGTAAACTTGGTTAAGAAAGGAATAAACAAGCCTATTAATATGAGACTGACAAGTGAGATTACGGCATAATGGGTTTTTACAAAGCTATACTCTACAAGTTGTTTATCAGCTTTATTGTGTTGTACCTGTTTTCCATTCCAGTTTGTTTGTGTATAAATTTGTTCTAAAGCGCGGGCAAAATCTTCAGGAAAGACCGATAAACTCCACTTATCACGTACTTGATAAGCAGGAACGCCATAGGCAATAGCAACACCCAAATTCATCCATGTTTGATTATTAACGGGAAAAGTTAGGTCATTCCAACTCTTGCTTGTTTGAACACCTTTCAACTGTTTTGAAATTTCTCCATTTGTCACTTCATCCAATAAATCTCTTATCTGTGAGGTGCAGTTATTTAAGAAATAATCATAGTGATAGTAGCGATTTTCTGCTTGTGCTAAATAATTGAGTTGAGTAATAAGTTGTTTTTTTTGAGATGAACTAAGATTAAGTTTTTGAGACCAGACAGATCTTCCTTGATTAATGTAATTATCTATCTCTAAATTCGTTTCTTCTATGCCAAGAAAATACTGCATTTTGCCTTTGGCAAATTTTAAAAAGAAATCCTCGTCATTAAAATTAAAATAACCAAAACCATACATGTAATCAATATTATTTATTTTGACCCGAAGTGCTGTATGGCCAAATGCCTCCCAATAATTTTCACCTGCTCCAAAAGTATAAAGTTCAATATCAACCTTATTATCTACTTGTGCAGCAATAGGAATACACATAACAATTAAAACAATAATTAAACAAACTTTCAAAGCAGAGTTAATCTCAAATATTGTAAACGTCGATTATCTGAGGCTGTGACTTCGAACTTGTACTTACCAAAGATGATTTCATCCGTTTTTTCAGGGACCCTACCCTCTGAGTTAACAATCATCCCACCTATAGTTTCAAATTCATCATTTGCAAAATTTGTTTGGAAATAAGTATTAAACTCATCTATAGGGAGCAGCGCATTGATTTTATAATGTTTGCCATCAATTTTTTGAATCAGTGGATCTTCCTCTTCATCGGTTTCATCATCAATTTCACCGACAATTTCTTCCAACAAATCCTCTATAGTCACCAGTCCTGCAACTCCACCATATTCATCTATGATTATTGCCATGTGGTTACGAGAGGTGCGAAACTCATTTAACAGTATATTGACCCGTTTAGATTCTGGTACGACCACAGGCTCACGTAAAAATTCAGATAAATTAAAACCTTGTTCAGAATTTGTAAAATATTTAACTAAATCTTTGGCCAGTAAAATTCCTTCTATCTCATCTTTATCTTCCCCAACAACAGGGAATCTTGAATGACCTGATTCAACAATAATGGACAATATTTCTTCGATGTCTGCATCTTGAGGAATCACTTGCATTTGTGCACGCGGAATCATGACTTGTCTGACCTGCATATGTGACACTTTTAAGGCACCTTTTATCATGTGCAAAGCATCGGCATCAATGATTTCATTTTCATGTGCTTCTTTGAGGATAGCATACAAATCTTGACGTGTTTTTGGTTCGCCAGAAAAGGCAGCTGATAGACGCTCTAACCAAGATTTTTTATCCTGTTCAGAACTGATGGTACTTTGGTCTTCGTTCATTGAAGTATTTAACTTCCTCATTTAATAAGGTTTTATTGTATCAAATCCGATTGGTTTGACATCTTTTCCAGTACATTTTAGCAATTTTATCTAAAATTTCTCTCATAATTGTGGTGAAATTATAGATTTTGCTAAATTAGACAACTCATATACAGATAAGCTCTCAACTTACTCTACATTAATCTCCTGGTTAATATAAATGAGTAAAACAAATTAATCCTATATTTTAATTGATTCTTTGTTAGAATAATCAATCAATACATTAATTAGTCATTACCTATGAGTTTAAATAACTTCAAAAGCACCAACCAAAATCTTAGACCTTCACAAAAAGACATTAACAATCGTTATGTTGAAAAAAAGGTTAAATTAAAAAAACTTCAACAAAAACTAGCTCTTTTACAGGAGCAAATTCAGGCCGAAGGCAAGCACAGCGTATTAATAATTTTTCAAGCTATGGATGCAGCAGGAAAAGACAGCACAATTCGAAATGTTTTTCGCCAGTGTGATATTGCTGGTGTTAATAGTGTTTCTTTTAAACAACCATCAAAAGAAGAAAGTTCGCACGATTTTATTTGGCGATGCCACAATAAAACACCAAAAAGAGGTGACATAACACTATTTAATCGCAGCTATTATGAAGAAGTTTTAGTTGTAAAGGTACATCCACAGTGGCTGTCTTCACAACATGTCAAACAACCTGTTAAGAAAGAGTTTTGGAATAATCGCTATGCTAGTATCAACAATTTTGAACAGCACTTAACTAATTCTGGTACTAAAATTATTAAGTTCATGCTTGATGTATCACAACAAGAACAACACAGACGACTTATTCGTCGATATACTACGGAGTCCAAACAATGGAAATTTAGCACAGGTGATATTAAAGAGTCTAAATTTTGGAGTACATACCAATCAGCATTTGATGATTTACTAATTAATACTTCGACACAATATAATCCATGGCATGTCATTCCTGCAGATGACAAAAAATTAATGCGATTATTGGTCTCTGAAATAATTATCAAAGAATTAGAATCACTTAATCCACAGTTCCCTCAGATGGATACATTTGACGAAAAAGACCTTCTACTTATAGATGAATTAGTTTCAGGGAAAATATAGAGCATTCTTAGTAGAACTCATTGAATTAATCATACAACTAGTTTATAGTAGAAAGTGAGACTTAAATATTAACAAAGATAAATTATGCTAGATTTACCAAAACCAACAAAAACAGAACTTGCTATCTTAAATGTTATGTGGGAAATTTCTCCGACAACTGTGAGAGAAATTCATGAAAGATTATGCACCAAAACTCGCACGAGTTATACAACGACCCTTAAAATGTTACAAGTTATGTTTCAAAAAAAATTAGTCACGCGCGATTCATCAAAAAAAGCTCATATTTATTCACCAGCCATGTCTAAACAAGAAACACAAAAACAATTAATTGATGATTTAAAAACGCGTATTTTTGGGGGTTCTATTAGTTCGTTAGTGATGCAAGCTTTGGGTTCTAATCATCAAGCAAGCGACGAAGAAATTGAACAGATTAAAGCTTTTTTAAATGCTATAGAAAAGTAAACAAATATTATGGATTTACTACTTACTAATTTTCAACAAATTGGCAATGCCCTAGGTTGGGCATTAATTCACTTTGTATGGCAAGGGTTGATTTTAGTAGCGAGTTATTATGCTATTACACGTCTATTTTTTAAAAATAAAATCCATTTCCATTATTGGACAGGTATTATATTTATTGTTTTAAGCTTAATCATACCAATTAAAGAGTTCATACATCAATTGCTATTAAGTAGTGACCTCAATTCAACTACTGTTCATCAGCTAGCTTCGGACTTACCAGTTTTTGTTTCTACTGGCATTTTAAGTCCAGTTGATATGATTGTCTCATTGATTCAAAAGTTTATTCCTTATCTCGTTAGCATCTGGACTATAGTTATCATTTTAATCAGTTCAAACTTGGCACGATCTTGGTATGAGTTAATTAAATTATCAAAAGACAACCCAATTAGTGTTCCTGCAAATCTCATGAAGGCGTTAGAAAGAAATAGCAAAACACTCAAATTAAAATTCAAACCCATCATTTCAATTAGTTGTCAAGTTGTTATTCCTGCAACTTTTGGTTTTTTCAAGCCCGTTATATTATTTCCTGCATCGTTAATTTCTCAATTACCTCAGGACCAAATGGAAGCAATTTTGTTGCATGAACTGTGTCACATTAAAAGATCTGACTTTATTCATAACATTTTACAATTGTTGGTAGAAACACTTTTCTTTTATCATCCTTTTACAAAATGGATGTCAGCAGATATTCGTAAGATTCGAGAACAATGTTGTGATAAATTGGTTTTAACTTTAGAAACAAAACCAATTCTTTATGCAAAAGCCTTAACCAATATTGCATCAATTTTAAATAAAGGCAAAATTACTAACAAAGCAACTTCAAAAATACAAGTTGCTGTAAATGATGGAGAGTTGTACAATAGAATTAGATTAGTCATGTCTAACAAGACATCTAAATTAGCATTTCCAAATTTGTTATTGGCATTTCTGAGCTTATTCCTTTTGTATTTCACACTGATGAGTTTCACTCATAACTCCCCTTCTCTCCATTTATCACCCAAAAAAAATTTAGCTCTTGATACACTTGATACAAAAGAGTCTATTAATAGACCAATGTACACCATACCTGAAATTAGTAATTTGCATGGCATTGAAGTCAACAAATTCAAACAATCAGAGCACAAAACAAAGAAAGCTAGTCGAAATACTCAAGATAAGGTCTTTCTAAACCAAACGAAATTTAGCTTAACTTCATCACGTGAGCAACTAACTCAAATACCGAATGAAGAAAAGCTGTATGCGTTACCAGAAATAGAAAAGAAAAGTTTAATTGCAAATAAATTTATAGATGACAAATACAAAAATTATTTGACTAAAGAAACTAATTCAGCGGTTAAAAACAGTTCTTTACCACTGCTATCAAAATATGAATCTAACAATTTATCTTTTAAACAGCCAAAGATTATTAAAAAAGTTATGCCGAACTATAATCGAAGAGCACGAGCGATGAGAGCAGAAGGCACTGTTATTTTAAGTTTCAATATAGATAATAAAGGTAAAGTAAAAAATATTAATTTAGATAAAAACTCCAAACCATATTATCTTGGGAGTATTGCAAGACAAGCACTAAGACAATGGAGGTTTGATGTTGATTCATTGGATGAAACTAATACTGCTCATAGATACCAACAAGTTTTTAGTTTTGAACTAGATAATAACACCTGTTTTAGCCCTATAACAGGAACGCGAATACGAAATAAAGAATGCAAAAGACAATATAATAACACAGAAAATGAATACAATATCTATAACACACAAACACAATAATTCAAAAGAAAATGCCTGCTCAAAAGCCGAGAATTTATTAGAGGAACTTTCTAATAAATATGGACTATCAATTGAAACTGATGGAGAAGGTTTTATTAAATTTTCTGGTAGCGGAATATCAGGAAACGTACAAATATGTAAAGATGAGATTAATTTACAAGCAAAGTTGGGGTTCTTTATGTCTGCAATGAAACCAATCATTAGTACTGAAATTTCTAATAAGTTGGATGAATATTTCTCTTAAATTTAACACAATGCTTTTAAGCATAAAAAGCATTGTGAATGAATTAATCTCCAGTATTAATTAGAAGCTTTTATTGCCTCAAGTAGTTCATTTGCTGTGCGTCTGAATATTGACACAGATTCAATATGCTTATACTTCAAAGTTAAATCTTTATCTATTAAGAATACAGCCCTTTTAGTACCAAACCAACCATAACAGTCATATTCTTTTGAAACAGATCCATCAGTATCAGCTAATAATGTAAATGGCAAATCATGAGCCTTTTTAAAACTTTTATGAGAACTAACACTATTGGTGCTTATGCCAACAATCTCAACTTTACTCTCTGCAAAATCTTTCTGATGATCCCTATATTCAGTTAATTGATTTGTACAAACAGGTGTACCATCACCTGGGTAAAAAACCAATAAAGTCTGACGTTTTATTTGGCTGGATAACTTATAGGGTTTACCATTATCCGCAACTAAAGAAAAATCTGGAACTTTTTTTCCAATTTCTAATGACATATTTAAATACTCTAGAATTTCATAAAGATTGTATTCTATAAGCTTAGAATGCAAATAGAAACTCATTGTTAAAAATATTATGAAAAAATGATTTTTTTTGCAAATAAAATAGAAAAATATTTTTTTTATGCTATAGTTCGCATCCTGTTTGGGAGACACATATTTCAAACAAAAAACTTGGAGAGGTGGCAGAGCGGCTGAATGCACTGGTCTTGAAAACCAGCAAGGATTAATAGTCCTTCGTGGGTTCAAATCCCACCCTCTCCGCCAGTTTTTACAATCAACTTATTGATTATAAAGAAAATTATTTTCTTTCACTTTTGCCTACCCACCACTCTACCCGCCGTTTTATTTTCCTTTAGCATCAACTTACATCAAAAACACTATCATTTTTATGATTCATGATTCTAATTTTCTTTGTTTCATAGATATGTTCAAAAATGAATGAATATTTTCAACTACTAAAAAAAAATATAAGCGTGATTAAGTGAAACAATTATAACAAAAGGGGGAGCCACAATCTCTGGCGGGGCGGTACATATATATGAAAGGCTAAACAATTTTTTTTAGCAAATTTCAACCTCCACAAATACTTTCACAAGGTATTCCATCCTTGTCGCCATCTAACCTATGCAAGCCACAATTTTTTAAATAAAATTTTGCTTCATTACAATTTATCATATCAGCACAAATACGTTTATTTTCACATTTGAATTTTTTTTGATTTCTTTTAGAGAGTGGTCGAGGCTTAACTTTTGAGTTGTGGCAATGGAAGTCACCAGTTTTTCTATTATTATGACATCCCTTAGAATTAGTTCTTCCACCATGAGAATATACATTTTTTGTAAGAAAAAAAAGTAATAGTATTAGCAGGTTTAATTTAATAACTTTCATCACTAGGTTAGTATACCTAGCTTTTACCATTTCATCTCTATTTAAAAATGAAATTATCGTAACTTATTTAACTCTTTTTCCATTGCCTTAATAAATTCTATGAAATTTACATCCATTGCTTCACAGATAGAGCGAACTTCAATAATATCTAATCTCCTTTCTCCACGTTCATACTTGCTTATAAAAGTTTGAGTTTCATCAAGCTTAACTGCCAACTGGATTTGTGTTATTCCAGCAACAATCCTTGCTTCTTTTAGTAAAGATATAGCAATTTTATACTTTCTTGAATGAATACTTTTATCCATGATTTTTTCTCATGGACAGAAGAATATAGTCTATGTTAGAATAGTCCAAATTCGACTATCCTTTCTTAATTCTATGTTATCAACAGATTAATTATGGAATATAAACATCAAATCAAAAAGGAGTAAATAATATATGAAACAACTAGCAATTTTATTGTCAATACTACTGTTTTCAGGATGTTCAACTGTAGGAGTAAAAAAATCATATACAAAATTTTTTAATACTACGCAAACAAACCCATACAAAGAATTTTACAATAGTACTCCACCAATAGATGACGTAATTTTATTAAACGAAGGAGAAGAATCTGAAGTTTTTTTACTAGACTATATTAGCTCGACTTCTAATCCATCATCATTGATGGAAGGCATTAATAGAGTAGATGATTTAAAAGCAACATTAGAATCAAATGGCTATGTTCCGATTGGCTATTCATTATTCAACAGCGGCTTCAATAAAGACCGTAAAAGCTTAACAAAAGCTGCAAATGAACTTGGTGCTACAGTAGCTGTTGCAACATCTCAAAAATCAGGATCTAACAGTAGATACGTACCAGTGACTTCTACAACAAATCACTCGGGTACAGTTGGAGACTCCTCTTATAGTGGAACAAGTACCACACAATCAAGTAAAGTAGTTACAACAAACACATATGACCATTATGCAATATTTTATGCTAAAGCAATCAATCCAAGAAAAAATTTCGGAGTCATTTTAAGAAGATTAAATGATACAGAGAAAAAAATACATTCACGTAATACAGGTGCAGTTATATCTGGTGTAGGAGAAAAGTCTCCTGCCTTTTATGCAAATCTAGTTAAAGGTCAAGTTATTACTAAAGTAAACGATCAAGAGGTGCTTGATGTTTCAATGGCTATGGATTTCATAAAAAAGGCAATAGACAATGATACCATAAAAATAACAATAAATTTATATGGTGAATTTGATAAAAACATTTATGTAAAGATGAATAGATAAATTATTTACAAGTTCTATTTAAATTTGCAAGGAAAAGACAATGACTTCCCAAATAGCTATTTTAGACTTTAAGTATTGTACCTAAAGTCTAAATTATGAACTTTGTGAACTTGTTTCACCTATATCTTTTGTATAGACACATGATAACCATCATTTTTTCTTTGCTTATGGTGAGTACATTTTATTCCTATTTTCCTTAATGCAGGGGCTTGACGTTTGAGCAAATCTGCCAATCCCTTTGCTGATTTTGGCAAATCATAAGAGAGATAGTTATATTTTATTTTAGACAACAATCTTGCATACGTGCCATTAAATGGTCTATTTCTAACTATTTTATCTATAGCCATAATTGCAGGTGATGCTTCAATCGCTTGAGTAATAGAAATGGTTTTATTTGCCCTATATACTTTTTCAAATTTTGGCTGTTTACCAAACGAATAACACAACGCTTCTCCTAACTTTACAAAATCAGCCATTCTATCTTTTACAGGAAGCTCTTGTGCTTTTGGTAGAAAAGATAATACTTTACAAAACCTATCTAATAACCCACCAAAAATTCCAGAGCTTTCTTTTTTTATTATTTTATCCAACTCACTTTGAGGAGTAAATGACTTTATTGGTTGCAGTTCAAGGCGAATCACTCTATCAAGTAAATCTTGAGCTGTAGCAATTCCACTAATACCATTTATAATGCAAGGACGAGAAACATCAATCACAGACTCTTCGTTGTTAGTGTATAACTTTCTTGTTGAATGCCCTCCTCCTGTTGACAAGATACAAAAAGCATCTTGCATATCAGGTTTAAGGTAACTTAAATTGTTATAACTTGCTAGCCAGTTTTGTGATGCTGATACGAATAAATCTTCAATATTTTTTGGTGCTGCTCTAAGAGCAACTTTATTGGGATCAATGAATTTACGTAAAATAGATTGCGTTGTGCTTTTTGCTGTGCCTTGTTCCCCTATTAATTCAAGAATTGGAAATTCAGTATCATTGCGCCAACATTCAAATATAAAGTTCAAAATAAATATTTTATCTTTTTTTTGAATATTTAATAATTCCCATAAAGCCTTCAAACTTCCATTTTTATTTGGAATAGGTAGCGACCTCATATTATTATTTCGCCAAAACTTGACAGGAGATACATCACGTATCTCCCATCTATTTGGACTAATAACTATAACTCTCCAATCACAATCCCCAATATCAATTACATACCCATTTTTGTAATTAGCAACTCTTAGAAATGGCTTTATTTCCTTCCCTTCAAACCTTGCCATTGCTGATAAAGTTTGTTGAGTTGAGCGAATTGTTAATTCAGAGGGACAATGATTAAGTTTCTTATATGCTGATACAGATAACCACTCATAAAAAGAACTAGAATCAATTAGGTAAGTTTCTTCATGACCATTTATGTGTATTGTTGCAAATGCTATCTTTTCTTCATCATGAAAAAGTTCCAAATCATTCTTCACTAAGTTCACTAATTCATCCGCTTGACTTGGTTTATCATTTCGACTACCTGTGTTTTCTTTAATTAATCTTTCAATTGCCGAAATGGATAATACATTTTTTAATTCTACCCTTATTCTTTGATATTGTGGCTGGTCACATTCATAGATTAAGGTTAAGGCATCAACCATATCATCTTCAAAGAAAACACCATGATCAATTGCACCATTATTTAAAGAACCAAGCGCATCTGAAACTATTGCCATAGCAGAGTAAAGATTTTCATCTACAACTGGATTTATATCATATTTATTCACTGATTTGCTCCATTAAATTCTTTTTTAAAAATTCAATTCCGTCACGTTGATGAATGTCATTAAAGTCTTGGTGACGACGGCGATTGTCTTTTGAATATGGATATAAAATTCTTGTGTTGCCTGCTAGTTTTACGGCACATATTGCCGCATTTATACCTGTGTTTGCAGTTCCTCCAATTCTAAAGTCATCATCCGCAGCAATATAAAACTTAGTTCTTGGCAATTTCTTACGAAACAACTTTGGAATACTTCTTAGGTTGTTAGCATTAAAGGTTACGATAACTGGCAAATTTGTGGCTTCATGAATTGAGCAACCTGTCGCATATCCTTCGCAGAATATTAGCTTACTCTTTGAAATTTTTCCAATTGGCAAAAAAAGATTCTTTATTTTACAACCTTTTGGAAATAACTTTTGACCATTTGGTTCAATCATTTGTGTTGTAATCAACTCTCCTTGAATGTTAAACATAGGAATATGTAAAAATTCACCATATTGTCTTATTTTGTAGGGTTTTATTTTCTTTGATTTTATATATTTGTGATTCATACTTGGTTTTATCGACCTATAATAAGGACCAAGAAAAATATCTCTTTGTTTTTTTGAAAATTTATGAGCTTTAAAATTTGACTGGATTTTAAGAGAGTTTTTATTACAAAGATTTTCATAATGATATTTACAATCATTATAACCTTCATAATTAGATGCAGTAGATGACCACTCATTAAAATAGCCTAAGCCTCTATTACTACAGTTCCACAATTGGCTTGCCTTGCCTGCCGCTCGAATCCAATCATTACGATCTTCATTATCTAAATTAGAAACAAAATTTCTAAATTGTTCTAATTTATAGTTAATAGTTTTATTAGACATTACTTTGACCTCCTGCATTGATATATTGACGTATGTCTGAAACTCGCCATGCAGTTATTGATTTAGTTAGACTTACAGGTTTGGGAAACTTTCCATCCCGAACCCAGTTCCAAATCGTTGCTGCTGATACTGGAATTATTGGTGATGAGTTATCACCATCTCCAATAAGCTGTTTAAGGCGTATAAAGCCTTCTTGTGGAAGTTGTGAATTAGATTTCATTATATTCTCCTGTATTGTTTTAAATGAAGAGTGCATTATTTAATCTTAATTCAGTAATAGCAAAAGATTCCAAGGGTGAAAAGACTTAAGGTAAATTCTCCTTTTCTATTAATCCTTTATTTTTTTTATCAATTTCCTTAAAGAATTCCTTTACAAAAGAACTCGGTTCTCCATTTTTAGTAGTTACATCTTTAAACAAAAAACTTGACATATCTTTCAATTCATCCCAAATAATTATTTGAGTTAATTTAACTTTTTTTCCTTCTATTAGTATCTTTTCTTTATGATTATTAACTTCATTTTTTTCACACCATTTTTCATATATCTTATGTTTAGCATTAAAACGGGCTTCTGCTAAATCAACATTTTTCTTGGTGTAGTTTAAAAATTCATTCACATAACCAAAGAAAGAATCTTTGTCTGATTCACAGGAATCTTCATTAAAAATTTTTGAGTTGAAATTAGATAATTCTCGCCAAACTTCACTTGTTTTTAAATAAGATTCTTTATGATTCTTAAGAGGTATAGATTTACACCATCTTTTATAACTTTCTAATCGAAATTTATTAATTTTACGCTTTTCTAATTTGGATATTGGAACAGTATCAAAGGAATTAACAAAGTTATCAATAGCTTCTTTTGAAAATTTAATTTGAATAAATACTTCGTTAAAACTGTTGTTTTCATTTAGAGTAACTTTATCAAACTTTAGGTTTAAATCTAATAGCTTAACTTCTGTTATATGATTTTCACTATCTTCTACATCAACAGTAAAATGAGCTAAAGATACCAATAACGTTTCACTTTCATTTTGAGTATGGCTATCATCTTTAAATCCACTGGAAACACAAGGTAGATTATGATGATTTGGAATGCTTAAGCTTTTTAAATGATAATAATTACCTTTTCTATTAACACTAAATTCAGCTGCTTCTAAATTTAACACATGAAAATCATCATTTTTATTTTCCAGTAGGTGTTTTGATTTTTTAAAGATTATTTCCTTTTCCTCTTGGCTTAAATGATGAGGTACTGTGTACCTGAATAATTCCAAATAAGGGATAACAAACAGTTTGTTACCATTTTTCATTAAAGGTAACTCAATCGACACTTTAATATTTTTATCTTTTAAATTACCAACTATCTCGCTTTCTCTAAGCTTTAGATTCCTTCTAAATATTAGCTCTTTATTCAAATATTTCCAATCATACAAATTGTTATTACTCATGATACTAACTGATCAATATTATTATTTTTATCAAACAGTTTATGCACTTGGTGTACATAGTTCGCCCATTCTTGCATTAATACCCTACGCTTTTCTAATAAATCACCACGTTGATATGCTGCTTCAGTTTTATCAGAAAGAACATGAGCAAGTGCTGATTCTGCAAGCTCTCGTGGGAAATTTGATACTTCGGCACACCAATCACGAAAAGTTGACCTAAATCCATGTACAGTTAAATCAGGTCTTTGCATTTGTATTTTCAACACTTTTAACATTGCAACATTACTTAAATGTTTACCCAATTGTGGTGATGGAAATAACCACTCATTTAATTTTGGTAACTTTTTTAAAACATTAATTGCTTGAAAAGATAATGGAATACGGTGTAAACGATTTGATTTCATTCTTGTTTCTGGAATAGTCCATACAGCTTGTTCTAAATCAATTTCATCCCAATTCGCTAATAATACTTCACTTGTTCTAGTTGCTGTCAATATTGTAAACTGTAGGGCTAAAGCTGAAATTGAGGTTTTTGTTTTTAAGTCAGAAATAAATTGACTGATTTCAGAATATGGTAATGCTGGGTGATGTTTTTCTTTTGCAATTGAAGAGCGGCTTGGCAATAGTTCTTTTATATTCCCTCTCCATATTGCAGGATTTGGCTGATCTCTATAATCTCGTGCAATTGCCCATGAAAGTATTTTCTCTATTCGCGAACGAACCCTGCTTGCTGTTTCCGTTTTTGAAAACCAAATAGGTTCAATTGCTCTCATTACAATTGATGTATTAATTTCTTCTACTGGTAAATCTCCTAAAACAGGATATGCGTAGCTTTTTAATGTATTTCGCCATTGATTCTCATGTTTTGCATTTGTCCAAGAGTGTTTATGACTTTCAATATAGGCATTAGCACATTTACTAAAAGTCCATATTTGTCTTTTATGTAATTCATGTTTGTCTGCATCTCTTTTTATCTTAGGGTCTATTCCTTGCAAGAGTAATTGTCGATTCAATTTTGTTTGTTTTCTTGCATCACTTAGAGATAAATCCTTAATTGAACCAAGCCCCATTTCACGTCTTCTTCCATTGATTTGGTATCGAAATATCCATGATTTTGTTTTCCATTTACTAACCTGCAAATACAAGCCACGTCCATCTGCATACTTACCTATAGTATTGATAGATTTCACCTTTAAGCTATTAAGAACCTTTTCCTTTCTACCCACCTTTCTACCCACCATTATTTGATGGACTCCATTAGACACCATTAGATATGACTATACAAGCATTTTCTTATCTTATTGATTTCTATAGTTTAATTAGATTTATTTAGACTTAACAAAACAGAAGTTAAGACTCCACCCTCTCCGCCAGTTTTTATTCCTTTAATTACCAATATAAACCTTCTTTAAATTCAAAAAGCTAAAATAGTTTCTCTTACTAGTTGTTTTTATAATTCGGATAAGATATATTAATCTGAACCTATAAAAATAATTTATTGAATGAGAAAGTATAATAACATACCACCCCTTAGAGCCCTAAAGGCTTTCGAAGCTTCTGCTCGCCACCTTAGCTTCACCAAAGCAGCAGATGAGCTCTTCGTTACTCAAGCCGCTATCAGTCACCAAATTAAATCTTTAGAAGAAAAGACTAAGACGCAATTATTTAAACGATATAATCGCTCTTTACAATTAACAACCACAGGACAAATTTATTTATTATCTATAATAGAATCATTAAATCAATTAGAGAAATCTTCAAAACAATTAACTGGTAGAAATTCAAGAAACACGCTTAGCATCTCACTATTGCCCTCTTTTGCAACTAAATGGATGGCTCAGAGAATATGGAAATTTCAAGACAAATACCCTGAAATTGAAGTCAGAATCTCTGCTTGTGACTCATTAGTAGATTTTGATCAAGATGAAAGCGATATTGCCATAAGATATGGTAGAGGTGATTGGGAAGATGTTTATTCTGAACTTTTGTTTGAAGAACAAATATTTCCTATTTGTAGTCGAGAGACTTACGAAAAAATTAAAAAGAACATTCATCCTAAGCTTTTATTAACGGAACGTTTAGTTCTTGATGACTTTTCTTCAGATGATTGGGAAACATGGTTTCAAAAAGCAGGAATTAAACTAAACAAGCCTATTCGAGGAACTCGTTTTAGTCATACAGTAATGATGTTAGAATCCATTGAAAATGGCCATGGGTTTGCACTAGGTCGAACTCCATTAGTAATTGATGACTTAAGAAGAAATATTTTTTACGCTCCTTTTAATATAAATATCGCAAGTGATTATGCTTATTATTTTGTATGTAAAAGTGGACATGAAGCAACACCTCAAATTGCTGCTTTTAAAGAATGGATATTTTCCGAAGCAAAAAGAAGTATACAACAATCCATTGATTTTTTTAATATAAAAAAAGACTGATACAAGAAAACGTAAAAAAACCTGCATCAGTCTTTACTTGATAAAGCCTTAATCTAAGAGGTAATTCTTAACTCTCAACAAACTTTATTTCTTATTAATTTGAAAAGTATTTAGTTAACCCAAAACAAATATATTTTAATAAGAAGTTTTATTATACTAGTATTTATTTTGCTATTATAATATGTGTACAATAATGCGCACGGAATTTGAACAAATATGAGTACTCTACAACAGAAAAAACCCATACAACTACAAGTGGCCTTAGTCCCTGTTTGTAAAATGGTGTTACGTTTTGGCTTACACTTCAATGAGTTTACTAGAAACATGCAAAAAGCTTATATAAAAGCCGCACAGGATATCTTAGTTGACACCGATATAGAACCCAACTTACAAGCAATCGCAATTAAGACCGGTATGGATCGTAGAACAATATCTGAACATATTAACAATATAAATAAATCATATTCAAATCCCTTAAATAAAATGGATATGCTCATTGCTCAATTACAAAGACACTGTACTAAAACCAAAAGTAACAAATTTACTAACAACCAATTAAAAGCTATTATAGATTCAATTTATGGTGGTCATATTCGCTCAGGTGCAATTTCAAAAGAATTAATTTCAAACAATATAATTATTCAGCTTGAAAACACTCTATTTAAACTTAACTTAACGGTACAACAACAACTTGAAGAAATTTCCCTCATGGCAAATGAAGTAGATTACACAGCTAAACGATTATTCCAAACTTATTATAAAAACATGTTCAAATCTTCAAACAATAAGAATAAATCTTTATTGCAATCCAGTCGGTACTCTACAAAAATATCACCTCGACACCATGATAAAGTGAATAAATTAATACAAAACGAGCTACGTGACTCAGAAGAAAGAATACAATCAATTTTAAAACAATTTGAATCAAACCTTCCTGAAGGTACTTTTCCTGAAATTGGAGCTAGTCAATTTCAGTTTGACTCTAAGCTATAATGCAGCAAGTTATCACTCACCTTGCTAGCATTATTAGTCCAATTTACTGCTTTTGCTCTTTTAAAATTGAATATTTTTATTTTTATATGCGTTCTGTCATAGTTTTACTTATAACTCTACTGATACAATACTAGAAATATTTAGAAACTAACGGAAGAAGGTATTATGCAAAAATATATAACTTTATTTTTATTATTCACTTATCAAGTTACTGTTACGTCACAAGCTGATACTCTTTTAATTGAAGAAGTCAACAAAACCAGTAACATTAACAAACCTACACGTGGCATGACTATGAATCAAGTCATTAGCAAGTTTGGTAAACCAGAAGTCAAAAAAAAGGCTGTTGGCAAACCACCTATCACTCAATGGTTATATAGTGACTTTATTGTTTATTTTGAAAGTCAGTGGGTTATACAAGCAGTAATTATGAAACAGGAAAAGCCTTTAAATTAAACCAAGCTCTAAAGCTTTCAACACTGCTCGGGTTCGATCACGCACTCCAATTTTTGAAAGTATATTTGAAACATGATTTTTAACCGTGCCCTCAGCAACAAAAAGAGAACTAGCAATTTCTTTATTGCTGTGTCCACCTGCCATCAATCTCAATATTTCAGTTTCACGTGCAGTTAAGGGCTCTGGTCGATCAAAGCTCATAAAGCTATTTTTTAGGTCTTCTACCCCTTCAAGAATTCTTTTGGTAACTTGTGGTCTTACCAAGGTTTTACCAGCTGCGACTTGTTTTATTCCATCTACAAGGTCTTCCAATGGCACATCTTTAAGTAGATAACCCATCGCTCCAGACTTAACACCTGCTAAAACCAATTCATCATCATCAAATGTCGTTAGAATTATCGTTGGAGGGAGTTTATCAATTTTTTTAAGTTCATGCAGAACATCTAACCCCGACATTTCAGGCATTCGCATATCCAGTAAAACGACATCAGGGTTAATCTCTGGGATATTTTCAACAGCCATTTTTCCACCTTGAGCCTCTCCAACTACCTCGATTCCTTCTGCAATCTCCAATAAGGCTCTAACACCTTGGCGCACTAAATTTTGATCATCAACTAAATATACTTTTATCATAATTAACCTACATTAAATATTACTTTTATACCAAATCCTTTCTGACTAGAAAGAATTTCAACAGCCCCATTAAACTGTTTTACTCTTTCTCTAATCCCGGTTAAGCCATTACCTTCATTAAAATTCGATTTATGCCCAATTCCATCATCTTTTATTTCTATAATAATTAACTCGCCCAATTGATCAAATTTTAACCAAATATTATCAGCTTTAGCATGTTTGATACAATTAGTAATAAGTTCTTGAGTACACCTTAACATTGTTTGAGCTAGTTTTGGGTCTTCAATAGTATAGTCTTTATCAATATCAAGATGAAGCTTTATTCTTGGAATACCTTCAGTTAATTCTTTCACTGCTTGAGAAAAATTTAAATTTCCTTTGCCTCTAAATGAACTGACTACATCTCTGACATCACTTAATAACAAACGCGCAATACTCTGTGCTTTTTTGACTTGTCGTTGTGCCTTGCCCTCAGTAATATGTGTTGCTACTTCTAAATTTAGGCTTAATGCAGTCAAGTGATGTCCGATTAAATCATGTAATTCACGTGAAATTCTTAAACGCTCATTTATTCGTGAACTTTCTGTTAGCAAAACTTGAGTTGCCCTTAGTTCTGAATTCAATTTCCTTAATTCTTCCTTGGCATTTTGTTGTTTAAAACCTACATAGGATAATACATAGGAGAAAGCAGAAATACCCAACCAGAAAAAAATGAAAAATAAGTTGTCAAACTGATAACTTTCATTTCCCACCAAATCAGCAGAACCTGAAAACATTTGCCAAGCAATCAAAATATTTTGTAATACGAGGATAATCAAAGCGTGATAGACACTCATTAACCAAGGCAAAAGAATAGTTATTATTAAGGAGTAAAATAATCCAGTTATACTAAACGTAGACCAATTAATAATGTATATCACCGCAATCATTGCAAACAGTAATATCCATTCATCAATATCTAGTTTTGACTGTCCAAGGTTACGTGTAAGAATTAAAAACCCTATTCCAAAAGAAATATGGGATAGAAACCACAATATACTGTAAGAATTTAACCAATTGTCATCTAAATATATTTTTGCCACAATTGGAATGGTTAAACTAAACCATATAAATAGACCTGCTAGTCTAAATAAGGAAATATGAGAAAATCGATATATCACAAAAGCTCAATAAAGCTATCAATAATCATATCAGGGTTAGCAATTGAAATATTTTCTCCATGGTTATAACCATAACTAACGGCAATGACATCACAACCTGCATTTCTTGCAGCGGCTATATCATGTTGAGAGTCACCAACCATCACACAATCTCTTAATGGGCTGTTGACAACTTCACTGGCATAAACCAATGGCCATTTATTTGGTTTTTTAAATTTGACATTGTCACCTGCACAGATAACGCTAAAAAATTGGCTTATCATATTTTGTTGCAATAAAAACTCAGTAAACTCTAAAGGTTTATTTGTAATACAAGCAAGCTTTATATTATTTGCTAAAAGCTTGATGAGCAGTTCCTTTGCCCCCGGAAATAAAGTGCTGTATTCTCCAACACACTCTCTATACGCATTTGAGAATAACTCTAAAGCTTTATTCAAATCTATTTGATTTGGTTCAATATTATTAAAATCAAGTGTTCTTTCTACTAGTTTTAATGTTCCATTGCCTATCCAGTTTTTTATATCTTGTAAACTAGGTTCGGCTAAGCCTAACTCTTGAACCATCTGATTTATTGCAAATGACAAGTCTTTTGCTGAATCAATTAGTGTTCCATCTAAATCAAAAAATACTGCCTTATAGGATGTTATGCTTTTCACTTGATTCTCTTCTTCACTTTATACGTACCCTTACCTAACTTGTATAGAGCGGGATGTGATAAATCAATGATTGGAACTAACCAGTATTTTGTCGAAGACAATTTACCTGCAAATTTTCGAGTCACCATTTGAATTTCCCCAAATTTATAAATTACATCATTCCTATATAAATCTGTAATAGTAATAGTTTTTATAATTGGTTTTCCATAATTGAACTTTTTCTCAAGATCTTTACGTTTTAAATAATGTTCATCGGATAAAGCAACTGTATTTACTTCATTACTTGGTTTCTCTGATTCATTAAAAGTGTTGGTATCTTTAATTAACAATTCCTTATCAACAACCATATAATTGCTTGGTTTAATTAATACCAAACCCTTTGATTGTAAAGGAACATTCTGCTTATAACGGTACTTATAAATATATTTTCCTTTTGAGCGTTCAACATAAACTTTTTCTTTTGCTAAAACAATCATGTCTTGAAGTAACAGCTGTGATGGTTTCAAATATTTTTGAACCGCAACGACCCTTTTCTTACGTTGCTTATTTTTTTTATTGTTTCTTTTAGGTGTAGATTTGGGCTTTTTTATTACTTTAGATACGTTAGTATTAGCTTGTTTAACTGGCTTATTAATGTCTTTTTTTACAGGGTTTGACTTAGTTCGCAAAGTACTTGAACTTTTAACTTTTTCGATGTTTACTTTCAACTGAGGTATTTCAAAAGCAGGCATCATGTTTTCTATTTTAGGTGTTTCTGCTTGTTCGTCACCTTCAATTTCTGAACGACCAATTTCATCAACTATATCTTTTTTATTGATGGCTCCTGGCTCTGTTTGCTCAAAAGAATAAACTTGAGTGGATAGCACTAAGCTTGCTAGTATAAGGTTTCGGCTTATTTTTATAATTTTCATGGATTTATCTCAACAATATTTAAGTTTTACCCTAAACCTCCAAGTGTAAGTTTAAGTGGATCTAATAACTTTACAAGCTCTTGGCGTGATAACTCTGTATTCTCTAAAGCTACATCAATAACTGGCCGACCTTCTTTGTAGGCTTGTTTTGCAATTTTTGCTCCTAAATCATATCCAATAATTGCATTTAATGCAGTCACCAAAATTGGATTGCGATTAACCGAATTAGAGACGTTGTCTTCATTAACGGTAAAATCTTTTATTGCATTTTCCGCAAGTAGTTTAATCGAATTTGATAAAATTTCTGTACTTTGCAAGATATTTAAAGCAATCACAGGTAGCATCACATTCAATTGAAAATTACCTGAAGCTCCAGCAACTGTGATGGTAGAGTCATTTCCAATAACTTGAGCACAAACCATAGCCATTGCTTCGGGAATAACGGGATTAACCTTACCAGGCATAATGCTACTTCCTGGCTGAAGCGATGGCAGAGCTATTTCACCAATACCAGCCAACGGTCCTGAGTTCATCCAACGTAAGTCATTAGCAATCTTCATCATAGTTGATGCTAATGTCTTTAACTGTCCAGACAACTCAACGACATTGTCTTGAGAACCAATGCCTTCAAACTTGTTATCCATGCTGTGAAATGAAGTTCCAGTTTTTGCTGTTAACTGTGCAGCAAATTTCAAACCAAAGTGTGGATCAGCATTAATCCCTGTTCCCACAGCCGTTCCACCTTGAGGAAGGTAACTTAAGCGCTTTGTTGCAGCACTGATTCTTTGGTGGTTTCTTTTAATCAAATCTGCCCAAGCAATTAACTCTTGAGAGAAAGTAACCGGCATTGCATCCATTAAATGTGTGCGTCCAGTTTTAACTATGCCATCCAACTCTTCGGCTTTTTCCCTGCAAATAGTTTCAATATGCTCTAGTGAAGGCAGTAGTTTTTCTCTAACCATTAATACAGAACTTATGGCAATGGCAGTTGGAACAACATCGTTACTGCTTTGTCCCATATTGACATCATCATTTGGATGGACATGAGCAATATGGGCTATCACTTCATTACAATTCATGTTTGAGCTTGTCCCAGAACCTGTTTGAAATACATCTATCGGAAAATGTTTATCATGTACACCACTTTGCACTTCTTGAGCTGCTGAAATTATGGCATCAGCCGTCTCCTGTGTCATCAACCCCAGTGAATGATTCACATTAGCAGCTGACTCTTTGATTAATCCTAATGCACGAACAAATTCGCGTGGCATCGATAGACCACTTATCGGAAAGTTATTGACCGCTCTTTGTGTTTGCGCGCCATAAAGTGCATCTTCTGGTACTTTTAACTCACCCATACTGTCTTTTTCTATTCTGTATTTTATTTCTTTGCTCATAATAATTTCCCCTATTATTTAAACAGTTGCTAAATCACCTTTGTCTTGTAACCAGGCTTTACGATCTGCCGCTCTTTTCTTGGATAACAACATATCTAACATTTGAAATGTGGTATCCCCTTCTTCAATATTTAATTGTAATAACCTTCGTGTGTCTGGATCAATTGCACTTTCTCTTAATTGTATAGGATTCATTTCACCCAAACCTTTAAATCGGGTCACACTAATTTTCCCTTTAAGTTTTTCACGTTCAATTTTATCCAATATTTGGTCTCTTTCAGCTCCATCTAAAGCATAAAACTTCTTTTTACCAACATCAATTCGATACAAGGGTGGCATCGCAATGTAAATATGTCCCGCTCTAACTAAAGGTTCAAAATGCCTTAAAAATAAGGCGCACAATAAAGTTGAAATATGCAAACCATCTGAGTCAGCATCAGCCAAAACTATGACTTTACCATAGCGTAAACCAGACAAATCTGTACTAGCAGGATCAACCCCCATTGCCACAGCTAAATCATGAACCTCCTGAGATGCCATGACTTGTGAAGAATCCACTTCCCATGTATTTAATATTTTACCACGGAGCGGCATAATGGCTTGGTATTCTCGATTCCGTGCTTGCTTAGCAGAACCACCAGCCGAATCTCCTTCGACTAAAAATATTTCGCCCATCATCGGATCTTGGCAACTACAGTCAGCGAGCTTTCCGGGTAACGCGGGACCTGAGGTAACTTTTTTACGCACCACTTTTTTGGTTTGCTTGAGTCTGTTTTGGGCCTTTTCAATTGCCATGTTTGCAATCTGTTCACCAAGTGCAACATTTTGACTAAGCCACAAAACAAAAGAATCTTTAACCGAATTAGCAACGATTGAAGCAATTGATCGGGAAGATAAACGTTCTTTAGTTTGACCACTAAATTGTGGGTCTTTCATCTTGACAGATAAAACATAACTGACTCTATCCCAGACATCATCGGGGGCGAGTTTTAGATTACGTGGTAACAAATTATGTGCTTCGGCAAACTCACGAATTGAATCAGTCAATCCAGTACGCATTCCATTAACATGCGTTCCACCTTGTGCCGTTGGAATTAAGTTGACATAGCTTTCAGCCAACACCTCTCCATCGGGTTTCCAACTAACAATCCAATCAATAGTTTCTCCATCTACTGTATTTGTTCCTTGAAACCCTTCTTCAGGGATAATAAAGGCTTCTTGTAATGATTCTAAAAAATATTCTTGTAAACCATCAGCATAGTGCCATTTTTCATAGTCTTTGCCTTTTTCATCTCGAAATTCAACTGTTAAGCCTGGGCACAAAACAGCTTTAGCTTTAAGTAAGCGTTTGAGCTTTCTAATTGAAATCTGGATGGTGTCAAAATACTGTTTTTCTGGCTTGAAACGAACTCTTGTCCCTGTGTTCTTTTGACCTACTATTCCTACTTCAGCCAGATTAGAAACCATCTCACCATGTTCAAAGGCAATATTATATTCTTTACCCTCACGTTTAACCCAAACATCTAACCGGTCAGTTAAAGCATTGACAACTGAGACACCAACTCCATGTAATCCACCAGAAATGGCATAATTTTTATCTGAAAATTTACCACCTGCGTGTAATTTCGTTAAAATCAATTCAACACCCGATACTCCTTCTTCTGGGTGAATATCAACTGGCATACCTCGACCATCATCAGAGACTTCAATAAAGCCATCTTCCAACAAAGATACTTTAATGTTTTTTGCATGACCTGCTAAAGCTTCATCCACTGAATTATCAACCACTTCTTGGATAAGGTGATTGGGTCGAGAAGTATCTGTATACATCCCCGGACGGCGTTTTACAGGATCAAGGCCAGATAGAACCTCAATATCACTTGATTGGTATTGCTTTGTCATAAATTATTTATTAATCCACTTAATTGAGCATCCCATACTTGGGATTTGTTGAGAACTGATTTTACCACTTTCAACTAATTCTTGCATAGCATTTACTAAGTCACGAGGCAGTTCTTTTTCACTTCGTTCTCTCCCAGCGGAATCAAGTCTGCCACGGTAATGCAACTGTCCTTTTTTATCTAACCCAAATATATCTGGCGTACAAACGGCTCCATAAGCTTTAGCCACTTCTTGGGTGTCATCCAACAAATAGGGAAAAGGGTAGTTCATTTTTTTTGCTACTTTTTTCATGTTTTCAAAGGAATCTTCTGGGTAGTCATTAACATCGTTAGACATAATAGCCACAACATTTACGCCAATCTTTTTCAGTGCTAAAGCATCCTTAACAAGTTGTTCCTGAATCGATTTAACATAAGGGCAGTGATTACATATAAATAGTACCACTAAACCATTTTCTCCCATGCATTTCTGCATTGTCCATTGACTATCATCCACACCTTTTAAATCAAAATCTGGCATTTTTTTTCCCAATTCTAAATCAGGTGTATAGAGTAAAACCATTAATTATCTCCTGTAAATAAATCCTTAAAAATAACATAAGCAGAGCAATAAGACAATGAGGTTAAGGACATAAGACTCACCATAAACAATCCCATGTAAACTAACAAAGCAACCTTAGAATTTTCTCCAAATACCGTTAGTAACAATGCAATAAATAATTTCAAAATAAGAATAATAAAAGTAATGAATACTACGAAAACCAATCCATAAGTTACAAATGCAGATAGGTTTTTATATACCGCCTGAAAACTTAGTTTTAATGCATCCAATGCAGTTAAAGAACTAAAAGCCAATAAGACCGGAGTCACCTGATTAACTGCCATCACAGGTAATAAAAATAGCAAATTAATGGTAACAAACTTAAACAACACAGGAGAAGATAGAATTAAAGTAAAAGTAATTTCTTCGTTTTCTTTAAGAAGCTTAACCGCATCAATAACCTCTTGACTCGATACACCTAATAAACTTAAAAACAAAGAGCTTAATAATTGAGCAAAGATAATTAATACAATAACAAGCAGTCCATAACGAAATATATTCATCCGATTTGAATTGTCCTTAGCCTTGAGCAAATAAGTAAAAGACATGCTCTGCCCTCGCTCAATGTCAACGCAAGCCATTGCTAGACCTGCTGAAATAAGCGGAAAAACAATAACAAGTATAAGCTGAAATAATGGTGACAGTGCAAATAGAATGAAAGTAAATGAAAATAACACTATCAATGTAATAAACCATTGACTTTTGTAAGCTAAAAAATAGCGAGAGCCTTGGTTTATCCAGTGCCACCCTCGTGAAGCAGGAACTCTATTGGGTTGATTGATTTTCATCTTTTCTAGAATTTGAGTTCATCAATTATTTCATTTCTCTTTTTAGAAAAAACAATATAATTTAAAGACATATCTCTATCCAATGTCAAAAATACAATATCATCTTCAGGGTATAAACTCACAAGCAAATCTATTTCATCTGTTTTACTTTTAAACTTGGCTTTAATATTTTCCACCGATAAAGCATAAGGTTTTAAAATATTAAAATCAGTTAATGGCAACATATATGCATAGGTGCTGTAAATATCCATTGTGTTTAATTTTGGAACATACGATAGTTTTGGTTTTGAAAGAAAACTAGTTTCTAATTCAGGAGAGTTTAATTGCTCTTCATTTGAAAATTTTTCAATCAAGTAATGAAAACGCCCTTCAGCAAACACAATGATTGAAGATCGTCCATTGTAAATAGAATAGATTCCATAACTCAGTGCAGAAATTTGTAGTAAAGCAATTAAAGACAAATCGATACGAAGTGATTTTAATGACTTTTTCTTGCTAAAGACAATGAAAGTTAGCATAGGTCCAACAACAACATCAATTAAGACTAATAGTTTCAAAGGTTCAATAACCTCAGCAATAGAATATAGAGGTTTTGGGTACCAAATAAAAAATACAATTCCAATGAATAAACCAATGACTATTATGCTTATAGTAAGATGGATAAGTGCTGCTTTAATTCGTGTCATGTTTAAAAATAATTAAGTTAAGTTTCGAACTTGTCACTTTAACAAATGAGTCTTCTTTTAACAACCTCTTATAATTCAAACGTTCAAATTTTTTATCTAAGAAATGTACTGTTTTTAAAATCTTAAATGCATCAAACCATTGATGAATAAATTGTTGCCACCTGTGAAGAGAGGTTATCTGTTTTTGGCTCTTTGTAAAAACTGAATAACAATCTAAATAATGGTACAATTTAAGGAGGATTTTATCTTTTGGTTCTATGATAGTAAGACCTTTCTTACTCCATAAGGTCTCTAAAAAAAGTTTCCACAGCTTTAAATAGATGAAACATTGGGGACTGTAATAACTGTAATCATTTATATCTGCTAGATTATTAATTTTCTTAATAGCAGGACCAGTACCAAATGGAACTCTGTCTGAAAAACGTGAACGTATTTTAACAACACAGTTATCCACTTTATATTTTATGGGTTTAATTTTTGCTAGCTTGTTTAATAAATAAAAATCCTCTCCCGCATTCCTTTTGGGAAAACCCCGAACTTGTGCATAAGATTCCATTGATGCAATTAATGTACTACCCAAGGGAATATAAGCATAACCCACTTGCCCATATTCAATTCCTGCTAAATAATAGCGCATCTTAAAATCATACAAATACTGTAATTTGGATAGTCTAGAGCACTCGCTAAAATGATTAAAGTCCAAAACAATTGCGGAATAATCACCACCTCGTAATGACTTGATTTGTGAAAAATAATTCTCTGGCAAAATAACATCTGCATCAGTAGAAAAAATCCATGGATATTTTATAAAGCCTTGCATGTATAGTTTTAAAGCAATATCTGCTCCAATTTTTCGCGCTAGTCCAACACCTTGTTTTGGGTTGATTTGTAAGCTTTCAGCATTACGATCCACTAGCAAAATATCTTGCATGCCATTGAATTTAAAAAGTTTAAAAGCATCTGATATTTCTTGTTGTGTTTTTGATTTCCTCTGTAAATAATCGATTACTAATTGATTGTTTTTTTGCCACTGAATATGACCATTTGGTGAGTTTATCACTAAAATGATAAGGTAATTATCATCAATTGATGAAAAAATAGACTCAAGAAAATTCGACACTTCATTGCAAGCAGGGATAACAACCACATAGTCATAATGAGTCGTAAAAAGCTGAAGTTTTTGAGATTCAACTTCAGCATAGTTACCGAGATATTGCTGGAAAGCCTTACTTTTCAATCATTCCCACTCAATAGTAGCTGGAGGCTTAGATGAAATATCATAAACTACACGAGAAACTTTATCTATCTCATTGATAATGCGACTAGATACATGCTCTAAAAACTCATAAGGTAAATGCGCCCACTTAGCCGTCATAAAATCAATGGTTTCTACCGCACGTAAGGTTATGACGTATTCATAACGCCTAGCATCACCCACAACACCAACAGATTTGACGGGTAAAAATACGGCAAAGGCTTGAGAAGTTTTATCGTATAAATCCCATTTTACTAATTCTGTGATAAAGATATGATCGGCTTTGGCTAGAATTTCGGCGTATTTTTTCTTCACTTCACCCAAGATACGGACACCAAGACCCGGTCCTGGAAAAGGATGGCGGTAAACCATGGCCTTTGGCAAACCCAATGCCACACCCATCTTACGCACTTCGTCTTTAAACAAATCACGAAGCGGTTCAAGTAATTTCAAATTCATATCCGCAGGTAAGCCACCCACATTGTGGTGTGATTTAATCACATGCGATTTACCAGTTTTAGAGGCTGCCGATTCAATCACATCAGGATAGATCGTGCCTTGAGCCAACCATCTTACATTGTCTAATTTACGGGCTTCTTCTTCAAATATTTTGATAAATAAACCACCAATAATCTTACGTTTTTTCTCAGGATCAGCCTCACCTTTTAACGCATCATAATACCTGTCTTGAGCATTGACACGTATAACATTAATATCCATACCATCAGCCATGGTTTGCATGACTTGATCACCTTCTTCAAAACGCAACAAACCCGTATCAACAAACACACAAACCAAATTATCACCAATGGCTTGGTGCAATAATGCAGCCACCACTGAAGAATCCACACCGCCTGATAAACCAAGCAAAACTTTATCGTCGCCTGCTTGTTTTTTAACACTTTGGACATGGGTTTGGATAATATTGTCGGTTTTCCACAATTTCTCACAGGCACAAATATCAAACAAAAAACGTTCAAACATTTGACGGCCTTGGTGCGTATGCTCAACTTCGGCATGAAATTGCAAACCATAAATTTGTGCATCAACATTCTCAAAGGAAGTAATCGGTGCAGTGGCTGTTTTTGAAGTAGCAACAAATCCCTCTGGCATCACATCAACCTTATCGCCATGACTCATCCACACATCCAAAAAGCCTTCTTCTTTATCAAACAAACCATCCAATAGAGCTGACTTATGTGTTAATTCAACCTGTGCATAGCCAAACTCTTTTTCATCACTAGGAACAACCGAACCACCAAAATGGTGTGCAATCGCTTGCATACCATAGCAAATCCCAAGTATAGGAATTTTTAAATCAAAAATATGAGTTTCCAATTGCGGACCATCATCCAAATGTACCGATTCCGGACCACCCGATAAAACAATGCCCTTTGGGTTGAATTCTTTAATCAAGTTAAAGTCCACATCCCAAGGCCAAACCTCACAGTAAACCCCCGCCTCACGCACACGCCGTGCAATTAATTGGGTAAATTGCGACCCAAAATCGAGGATTAAAATCTTGTTGTTTTTTATGTTCATCATTTTTTTCACCGTCATTCCTGCGAAGGCAGGAATCTCATTGGGTATCGAGTTTCTATTTAAAACTGTTAAGTAACACAGAGATTCGCAAAGTTACACAGAGTTTTTTATCGTAGTGGAGTCCCTTGTGGGCTCCTTTTAACTTTCAGCTTAGCAAGTTTTATTCAACAAGGCTCCCACAAGGGAAGCCACTACCATTTCTTTTGTAAGGTGGGTTTACCCACCAATTTTAATACTATTTATTTATCGAAACCTCTGAAACACTTCTTTAGTTCAAAGTTCTTTTTAACTTTAAATAACGCAGAGATTCGCAAAGAAATCGCAGAGTTACACAGGGTTTTTATAATACTCGTACGGGTAGTTGACTTCAGTAAACCTGTTAAAAGTGTTGGCTAAAGCCAACTACCCGTATGAGTTTCTTTTTTACTTTATCCAGTAAGGTGGGCTTGCCCACCTTACTGAATTATGACTCTGTAATTAAATAAACAAGAGCTTCACCGCATCCTTCCTTTAAATCTTGTTCCGACTGTTTTTTAAGTTCTTTAAACATACTATTTATTAATTTTTTCATATGGTTTTCAAATTCTATACCCTTTAATCCTACATCTTCTTTTGAAAGTTTTTTCCCATATTCAACTAATCTTTCATTTGTTTCATTCCATTTTTTTAACCCAATTTCAAAAGCATCACTTAATTCAGGGTATAGCTTATTACATACCTTAAAGATTCTCGGAGATGATATTGATTGGATATAAAATAAAACGGATTTTTTATCATATTCAGTATATTCTTTTGATTCAGCTGTACAAAAAACTAATATACTAATAATTATAAATATGTGTTTCATTAAATAAATCTCTATTTATGTTCGAGTTCTATAATTTGGCGCTTCCTTTGTTATATTAACATCATGCACATGGCTTTCTGCCATTCCTGCATTGGATATTTTAACCATTTCTGGTTGAGTTTTCATCGCCTGAATTGATTCACATCCGACATAGCCCATTGAGGCTTTTAAACCGCCCATTAATTGGTGTACTACCGGTGATAATGCACCTTTGAATGCGACACGCCCTTCTATTCCTTCAGGGACAAGTTTTTCATTATCAGTTACATCATCTTGGAAGTAGCGGTCTTTTGAGCCTAAATCCATTGCACCAAGTGAGCCCATGCCACGGTAAGATTTGTAGGTCCTGCCCTGATAAAGCTCAACTTCGCCTGGTGATTCGTCAGTACCAGCAAATAATCCACCTGCCATTATAACACTCGCTCCAGCGGCAATGGCTTTTGCGACATCACCTGAATAACGTATACCACCATCGGCAATGAGTGGAACGCCCGTTCCTTTAAGTGCTTGAGCAACATTATCAATAGCTGTGATTTGTGGAACCCCGACTCCTGCAACAATGCGTGTGGTGCATATTGAACCAGGACCAACTCCTACTTTGACGCAATCCGCACCAGCTTCAACCAAAGCAAGGGCAGCTGCTCCTGTGGTTATGTTGCCAGCAATAATTTGCACATCTTTAAAATTTTGTCTCACCCATTTGACTCTATCCAAAACACCTTGCGAATGCCCATGAGCGGTATCAACCACCAACACATCAACGCCAGCTTCAACTAAGGCTGCGCAACGTTTTTCTGTGTCACCACCTGCTCCAACAGCAGCTGCAACAATTAACTGTTCTTGCGCGTCTTTGACTGCGTTGGGGAATTCTTTGGATTTTTGCATGTCTTTAACTGTGATTAAGCCTTTAAGCTCAAAGTTATCATTAACGACTAAGACTTTCTCAATTCGATGGGTGTGTAATAACTGCTTAACAACTTCGCCTTCTTCACCTTCCTTTACGGTAACCAAATCCTCTTTGCGAGTCATAATATTATAAACAGGGTCAGTTAGCACCCTTTCAAAACGCATATCTCGACTAGTTACGATTCCTACCAAACCCGAATCATCGACAACAGGTACGCCTGAAATGCGATTTTTGCGGGTAATTTCAAGAACTTGAGCAATGCTTGTATCGGGTGTCACCGTGATAGGATCTTTAATTACTCCTGCTTCGTGCTTTTTAACTTTAGCCACTTCAATCGCTTGTTGCTCTATGCTTAAGTTTTTATGAATTACACCTATTCCACCCAATTGTGCCATAGCAATAGCTAGACGTGCTTCGGTTACGGTATCCATAGCAGCAGAAATCAAGGGAATATTTAGTTTGATTTTTTGTGTTAATTGAGTCGACAAATCGACATCTTTGGGTAAAATGTTTGAATAAGCTGGAACCAGCAAAACATCATCGAAAGTAAGGGCGTCAGAGATTATACGCATGATTTTTCTCCGAAAAAAGGGTTGAATTTAAAAAATTCGCCGCATTCTAACATAACAGAGCTGAAATAACAGAGATAATAAAACTGATGCACACAAATAACGGAAAAACACCTGAAAAAGCGTTAAATCCAAGCCAATTGAATCGTTTGGCAAAAAATAGTTTAGAAAACAGCATTGGCAGCATCTGGATTACTGGTGAGGTCACCAATGCAAGTGCCAACCAAAACCTGCATATTTATTTTGCTTTAAAAGATGCAAGTGCTTCGGTAAGTTGTGCCTTTTTCAAGAATGCTAACTTTGGCAATATTCGCCTAAAAAATGGAGACAACTTACTGGTTTATGGACAGGTTTCTTTATTCGAAAAAACAGGTAACTACCAAATTATCGTCAAAAGAGTCGAGAAATCAGGCACAGGTGATAGAGCCAAGGCCTTTGCCGAACTTAAAGTTCAACTCGAGGCCATGGGGTTTTTTAGCCAAGAGAAAAAGAAGCCTCTGCCCAAAATCATAAAATCACTGGCCATTGTCACCTCTCAAACATCTGCTGCCATTACTGACGTATTAAACGTTATTAAACGCCGTAATCCATTACTAAACATCACTATTTACCATGCCAGCGTACAAGGCGACAATGCTGTAGAAGAAATTATCGACGCCCTACTCACCGCAGACATTAACAAACATGATGTTATTTTACTGACTCGCGGTGGTGGATCAATTGATGATTTATGGACTTTTAACGATGTTTCTATTGCCCAAACTTTGTTTAATTTGGAAACACCTTGCGTTTCTGCAATTGGTCATGAACGAGATACGGCTATTTCAGATTTGGTTGCTGATAGTTTTGCCATCACACCAACAGCAGCAGCAGAAATGCTCACACCTGATATTAGTGAACTTAAAATTAAGCTAAAGCATAATTTACAATCCTTATATCATATTATTATTACCAAAATAAACAATAAATCACAGCTATTAGACAATTCTTTTCATCAACTAGAAAAGTCCCATCCACAAACAAAAATACAGTTAGAAAAGCAAAAACTTAGAAGCACCAATGAAAAACTGCAACAATTAACTATTCAATCTCTCCAATCAAAATCGAGCCAATTAAGCCTTGTCAGTATTTATTTTAAACATTATGATTTTAATCTCAATGAGCAAAACTCTAAACTTGATTACTTTAAAAATAACTTAACCCAAGCAGTTGAACAATCACTAACCCATAATAAATCACAATTAGATAATCTTATTCACTCTCTTAATACTTTAAGTCCATTATCAACATTATCAAGAGGTTATAGCATTACATTAAAGTATAATACCAATATAATTATTAATAACGAAAACCAGATTAAATCAGGCGACATAATCGAAACAAAACTTAAAGAAGGCAAAATTCTTTCTAAAATTATTTCATAGAAACAACACCAAAATAATAAAACATGCCAAAGATAAAACTAACAGCAGAACTCCAAACGATAAACCAATTTATTTTTGCTCTATCAAATATAGAGATAGGAATAATGGCTAAACCTCTGACTAAGTAGATGCCTGTTATGACTAACAGTACTGGTTTTAACAATGGTAACTTTACAACCAAACCAGCTCCAGAGAATGCATAAAATCCCCAACTAATCAAAACTGAAGCAATCAAAAATGTTAAGATTCCTGGTATCCATGAACCCTTTTCAGATAATCTTACTAACTTTTCACCTGCCCCAAAAAACTCATACCACTTAGCCCCTTTTACGATAATAAGCAAATGCAAAATACCAGCACATATACTTAAACAACCACCGATAATTAACCAATAATTCATATAAATTGCTCTCTTGTCATTTTCCCTATAAATACGGGTTTAAAATCTATTATCTCAAACTCACGTACATGTGACATATCACTCCACAATATCTGGTAACCTTTTGTAAACGAAAACATCTTCACTTTTCTTTTAAAAATACTCCCTTCTTCATCTTTTTCTTGGCGTAACTTTCCAATTTTTATAACCATTCTTATAGCTGGCGGTGTTTTAAACTGTCCTTTAAACAGTGATTTTAGCCAAAACCAGTTACCATCATTGACGAACATTAGTGTTGCCAATTGATTTTGCTTACTATTTTCAGGTATATTTTTGGTGAATTTCTCAAAAAATATACCCTTGTCTTTAGTTTTGATAATAACACTACCAATTGGTGTCACATGTGGAATACCCTCTTTACTTACTGTCGCAATCGAACAATAAGTTGATTGTGCGATTAATGGTTTTATTTTCTTATTAAATATTTCATCTGTTATTTTCATAATTGTTCCATCTCATTTTTTTAATGTTAAACAAACTCTCTTAATTATTTATTACATATTTCTCTGACATACCTTGAGGTATGTTAGTAAGCACTATAACATACTTTAAGGTATGCTGAGAAGTATTTAGTGAAACCTTAATACATCAGCAGCAAATAAAGCAGGTTTAACTAGCATTAGTATCAATTCAGTTTACAAAATAAAAAGCAGAATGAATTGTGACAACATAGAGAACGATAGTGCAAGTAAATACAAACAACAATAGACAAGCATGGTTAACATTAGGTTTAAGAACATTAGGTGAAGAAGGTTTAAGTTCATTAAAAATCAACGAACTTTGTTTAAAGCTAAACGTAACAAAAGGGTGTTTTTATCATTGGTTTAAATCAAAAGGCGACTATGAAGAGCAAATTTTAGGGTATTGGAAACATCGGTTTACACAGCAATTTATCAAACTGGCGGAACTCGGTGTTGATAATAAACAAAAACTGGCTCTTTTGTGCGAACAATGCATAAAATCCACCGTTAAAGGTAATCGTTTAGAAGTCGAGATTAATGCTTGGGCACAAAAAAATGATAAAGTTAAACGTTATGTACACAAGGTTTACAAACAACGTTACACTTATTTAATAAAATTGTTATCTGGAATTTATTCTGATGAAGATGAAATAAAAAAGCATGCATTAATTATATATTCATTAGTTGTTGGTATAGATTTTTTCTACAGAAAATTATCGCGCAAAGAACTTGAGTTGATTTTTTCTGAATATTTGTTTAAAAACTAATTCATCATTAGGTTTTAACTAAAATATCTAGAGTTCATTTTAGCCTTGTTGTAACATAACATTTTACAAAAACACATTTAAGAAATGCTTCATCGATTAAATAATATCAATCTCTATGCACCTGAAAATCACGGTATTTGTAATATCTTGATTGCTGCTGGGAAAATTATTGCAATTAGCAAAGAACCGATTGCAATTGATTTAAATTTATTAGCAAGTGATGAAGATTTTACAGGTAAAAAAGTTGTTCCAGGGATTATTGATGCCCACGCCCATATTACAGGTGGCGGTGGAGAAGCTGGTTTTAAAACCAAAGTCCCTGCTCTGAATTTATCCCAATACACAAAAGCTGGAGTGACAACGGTTATTGGCTTACTTGGAACAGACGACACAACACGTAACACCTCGTCAGTTATTGCTCAGGTTTATGCTTTGCGAGAAGAAGGTTTAAGTGCTTGGTGTTATACCGGCGGTTATCATATTCCTTTATCTACATTAACCGATAGTGTTCGTAAAGACATGGTGCATATTGAACCAATAATTGGTGTAGGTGAATTAGCTATTTCCGATCATCGTTCATCGCAGCCAACTTTTGATGAAATCGCTCGCATTGCAGGTGATGTACACGTGGCTGGAATCATGACAGGTAAGGCTGGTATTGTACACTTTCATCTAGGTGATGGTTCACGCAAACTAGACTTGATTGAAAAATTATTAGATGAAACCGAAATACCTGCTCGCGTGTTAAATCCAACACATTGCAACCGCAATATTCCTTTATTTGAACAAGCCTGTGAATTAACAAAACGTGGAATCACTATTGATGTGACTGCTTTTCCTCCTACAGATAGTGTAGAAGAATATTCCGCTGCAGAATCATTTAGACGTTATATGAAAGGTAAATTTGACAAAGAAAAATTTACTATTTCATCCGACGGCGGCGGTTGTTTACCACATTTTGATGAACAAGGGGAATTATTATATTTGGACTATGGTCGTTGCACATTGTTAAGCGATACACTCAAAGAATTATTAGATGAAGGCTATAAACTTGAAGAAGTTATAGCTGTATTTACCAGTAATGTGGCAAAATTATTGCGTCTAAACAACAAAGGAAAACTTGAGGTTGGCAAAGATGCCGATTTAATTATTTTGGATGATGATAACAAAATAGAATCCGTGATGGCATTAGGTCAATGGCATCAAAAAAATTATAAAACTATTCGATTTGGTGGTTTTGAGGTTTGAAAAAAACAAAGTAGTGGCTTCCCTTGTGGGAGCCTTACTAATCGGAAGCTCATAAGTTAAGACATATAAGGAGCCCACAAGGGACTCCACTACAAATGAGCTTTAAAGAACAATGAGTTTAATGTAAAAAACTTCGTGTACCTCTGTGAAACCTCTGCGAACCTCGTGTTCCTTAGCAATCATCAGAAAAAACGACAAACAGAATAACAAAAGAGGAAAATATATGTGCCCAGCAGAAGCTGTTGAAGACGTAGACCGTGGTTGGATTATCCCAATTGGCGGTGCTGAAGACAAAGAAAACGATATGACAATTCTAAAACGATTTTGGGAGTTGTCAGGTGGTGAAAAAGCCAAAATTTTAATTATACCAACTGCTTCACAACTCGAAGATACTGGACCACGTTACGTAGAAATTTTTGAACGTCTTGGTGGTAAAGCTATGTATATTCGCGTTGATGAGCGTGAAGATTGTTTTAAAGAACGCATTCAAGGCAAACTCAAACGTGCTACTGGTATTTTTATCACGGGTGGTAATCAATTGCGTTTATCAACTATTCTTGGTGGAACACCTGTTGCTAAACTCATCCGTTCACTTAATGCAAATGGCATACACGTCGCAGGTACATCCGCTGGAGCTGCTATTGTCACAGAACACATGATAGCAGGTGGGAAAGCCGGACCAACACCAACAGAAGACGGTGCAACAATGGCTCCAGGGCTTGGGTTAACCAATAAGCTCATTGTCGATCAACACTTTCGTCAACGCGATAGAATAGGACGATTAATGACAGCCCTATCCTACAACCCTTTTATATCGGGTATCGGTATTGACGAAGATACAGCTGCTTTTATCGACCCTCAAGGAATATTTGAAGTAGTTGGAGCAGGATCAATAACTGTGGTAGATCCTGCAGGATTAACCCATTCATCCATGCACGATGCACGTCACCGAGAAAACTTAACCTTAATTGGCATGACAGTCCATGTTTTAAGTGAAGGGGCAAAATACAACATTAATACACGGGAAGCATTTGAAGAGTAAATTTGAAAATGTAATATTTTTGCCTTTGGCACGAATGATGAAAAGAAGAGAGAGTAAATAACCATGAAAATACTAGCAACCAATGTTTATGTTGGACCAAACTTATATGCACACTTCCCTGTTATCAGGCAACAATTAGATTTAGGTATCTTAGAAGAGTGGCCATCGGCTAAAATTGGTAATGGCTTTATTGATAAATTAATTAAGGCATTACCTGGACTTCAAGAGCATGGTTGTTCATACGGTGTTGAGGGTGGATTTATTCGCCGTTTACGTGAAGACGGCGGTACATGGATGGGACATATTTTAGAACACGCAACTCTAGAACTACAAAACATGGCAGGTTCTGATGTATCCTTTGGTAAAACACGTTCTATTGATGGAGAGACAGGTTGTTATGACATGGTTTTCCAATACAAACAACGTGATGTCGGTCTTGAAGCTGCTCGCATTGCCCGCCAACTGCTCTACTCTTTAATGCCTAATGAATTACAATCACAATTGCAGGATTTTATTGATAATGACTTTGATTTTGAGGATGAAAAAACCTCTTTCATCCGTTTTGCTCAACGCAAAGAACTTGGTCCTTCTACAGCCTCTATTGTCAAAGCTGCTGAAGAACGTGGCATTCCATGGTTACGTTTAAACGAATATTCATTGGTGCAATTTGGTCATGGTAAATTTCAACAACGCATTCAAGCCACTATCACTTCAAAAACCACTCATATTGCGGTAGAAATTTCATGCGATAAAGAAGACACACATAAATTACTCAAAGATTTAGGTCTACCTCTGCCGCGTCAAGAACTGGTGTATTCAGAGCGACAAGCGGTTCGCATGGCACGTCGCATGGGTTACCCCGTTGTGGTAAAACCCTTAGATGGCAATCATGGACGCGGCATTACCATTGACATTAACGAAGACAATGAAATTGAATCTGCTTTTAAATTTGCCCGAGAAAAAGGCAACTCCAGAGCCATTTTGATTGAATCAATGATTACTGGTTATGACCACAGAATGTTAGTGGTTAATGGGGAGTTAGTTGCTGTTGCCAAGCGTGTACCCGGTCATGTTGTCGGTGATGGCAAAAACACCATTGAACAATTGGTTGAAATCGTCAACTCAGATCCAAGACGGGGTGTTGGACACGAAAAAGTCTTAACCAATCTCGAATTTGATAGACAGGCTAAATTACTCATCGAACAAGCAGGTTATACACAAGACACAGTCTTACCCGAAGGTGAAACTTTCTATTTGCGTTCAACAGCCAATCTATCTACAGGTGGAACAGCCATTGATGTCACCGACGAAGTCCATCCTGATAACCGTGCCATGGCAGAACGAGCCGTATTGGCTGTTGGTTTGGATGTGGGTGGAGTGGATTTTTTAACTGATGATATATCCCAATCTTACAAAGATATTGGTGGGGGCATTTGTGAAGTCAATGCCGCACCAGGCTTTAGAATGCACGTAGCACCATCCGAAGGAAAGCCACGAGATGTCGCAGGTAAAGTTATGGATATGCTATTCCCAGAAGGCACACCAAGTCGAATCCCCATTGCTGCCATTACAGGAACAAATGGCAAAACAACCACAGCACGCATGCTTTCACACATATTAAAAAGCTGTGGTCATATAGTTGGTAATACCGCAACTGAAGGTGTTTATATTGATGGACGACTCACCGTAAAAGGTGACATGACTGGTCCAATGGCATCACACATAGTTTTGCGTGACCCAACAGTCGATATCGCCGTGTTAGAAACAGCTCGTGGTGGTATTGTCCGTGCAGGTTTAGGATATACTTCAACCAACGTATCAGCGTGTTTAAATATTTCATCAGATCATTTAGGCATTAAAGGAATCAATACATTGGAACAATTAGCAGAAGCCAAGCGTGTGGTTGTAGAAGTCGCAAAAGATGTTGCCGTTCTCAATGCTGATGACCAATTATGTTTAGAAATGGCTGACCATACCCAAGCAGAAAAAGTCTGTTATGTCACCATGAACCCAGGGCATTTGTTGGTTAAAGAGCACATCAAGCACGGTGGCATGGCATTTGTGCTAGAACAAGGTATAAATGGCGATATGATTACCATTTATGATAATGGTGCGCATATGCCACTTTTATGGACACATTTAATCCCAGCCACCATCGAAGGTAAAGCCACTCACAATGTGCAAAATGCCATGTTTGCCGCTGCCCTTGCCTATTCAATGAACAAAGATTTGGATGAAATTCGTCATGGTTTACGTACCTTCGATGCGACTTTCTTCCAAGCACCAGGGCGCATGAATCAATACGATGAACACCCCTATAAAGTTATATTGGACTATGGTCATAACCAAGCAGCAATCAAAGCAGTTTGCCAAACCATTGACCGTTTTGAAGTCCATGGAGAAAAAACAGTCGTACTCGCAGCACCTGGCGATAGACGCGATGAAGACATCAAGGCCATTGCAGCCGAAGCCGCTGGACATTTTGATAATTACATCGTCAAAGCCGATGATAACCGTCGAGGACGAGATGATCGAGAGGTGCCATTGATGTTGCAACAACAGTTATTAGATTCAGGTATTGCAGAAGATAAAATTCAGATAGTCTCTGATGAATCACAAGCTGTGGAATATGCATTAACAAATGCAAAAGAAAATGACTTAGTCTTGATATTTGGAGACAACATTACCCGATGCTGGAAACAAATCATCCACTTTAACCCAGAAAATCAAAAGTCTAACGTGAAAACAACCGACAATATTGTATCCAATGTTATTGTAGAAAGTGAAAACAATGATTTAGACTCAATGCAGCTAATTAAAGATGATAGAGGTGTTAGATTAGCGCGTATTGAAGAAGATGGGGATTAGGAGTCAGGTTTTAGGTGACAGGTTGTAGGAATCAGGTGACAAGAAAAAAGGTAATATGAAAATAAAATTTTGTAATTATTGTGGTGGTGATGTGGAATATAAAATTCCAGCTTCGGATGACCATGAACGGGCTATTTGTACTGAATGCAAAGCCATTCACTACCAGAACCCTAAGATTATTACTGGAGTAATTATTGAACACGAAGGAAAGATACTATTAGCTAAACGCGCAATCGAACCGCGTTATGGCACATGGACAATACCAGCAGGCTTTATGGAGCTAGATGAAACAGTGCAAGCAGGTGCAGTTCGCGAGTGTTTTGAAGAAACCGAAGCCATGCTTAAAAATGTCAAGCTTTTTGGTGTGTATAATACCATTACAAACTCTCAAGTTTATACCATATTTCGAGCACAACTCGATGGAGAGCATTTCAAAGCAACCACTGAAAGTTTAGATGTACAACTATTTAACCATGAGGATATTCCATGGGATAATATTGCATTTCCCTGTGTCGAATCGGCTCTGAAACGTTTTGTCAAAGAAATGCAAACGGAGTTCTTCACCATTGCCTTAGAGGATATTCACGAAGATTTTGAAGGCTCTCGAAAAGAGGGTTATTTTGATAGTTAAAACCAAAGTACAGTAATTAAGAGACCTTTGAGGTATATGCATAACTATGGGCGAATGGGATGGAGATGCACATTGAGCTAGTTTTTTCTCTAAAAATTGAATCTATAGTCATTCTATAGTTTGGTTTTTAGAGGAAAAAATAGCCAATGTGGGCTACATTCCCACCGTTTTTAGTTATGCATATACCTCCTTTGCATAAAAAAACCCATAAGTTATAAAAAGGTCTCTTAAAAGATAAAGCGTGTATGTGCTGTTTTCTTATTAATTGAATCTAGTATAAAGTTATTTCGTCCTCCGTTTACTATCCATATTTGAGTTTTTGCACGCGAACATATCTCAGCGGCTTGTATCTTTGAGGTCATACCACCTGTACCAAGTCCATTGTTTGTATTTTCATCAATGTATTGGTCACAAATACTTATATCATTAATCTCAGGTATCAATTGTGCATCAGCATACTTTTGTGGATTTTTATTAAACAAGCCATCAATATCGGAGGCAAGCATGAGTAAATCGGCTTTGAGTAAGTTGGCTACATAGGCCGACAACTTATCATTGTCGCCAAAAACTAATTCATCAATAGCGATGGTGTCATTCTCATTAATGATGGGAATAAAATCATTTTCGAATAAATCATTAAGTGTATTTAAAATATTATCTTGCGCTTCTTTATTGTCAAAGTCTCTGTAAGTGACTAAACATTGTGCTATTGGCAAACCAAAATCACGAAATATTTCATTATAAATTTGCATTAAAATAGGTTGACCAATTGCTGCAAGTGCTTGTTTTGATTCTGATTTTTTCCACTTATTAACTGCAATAAAGTGCTTAGCTGTGGCAATAGCCCCAGATGAGACAATAGCTACATTAAAGTCCTGACGAAACACTACAATTTGACGGGCTATATCTTCAATTTTACCACGTGATATACGGTTAGACCCAGCAGTTAATGTTGATGAGCCAATTTTAAGTATTAAGGTTTTTTTCATAAATTACCCACGAACATTGCCATTACCTGATATAAACCACTTGTTTGTAACCAATTCATTAAGCCCAACAGGTCCACGGAAGTGCAACTTTTGGGTACTAATGGCAATCTCTGCACCCAAACCAAATTCACCACCATCAGTGTAACGAGTGGATGCATTGTGATAAACTGCAGCGCAATCAACTGTGTGTTGAAATTGTTGTGCATTTATTTTATCGTGAGTCACAATAACAGCCGAATGCCCACCTGAATACTGGTTAATTCCAACAATAGCTTGTTCCATACTATCAACTTGAGCCAATAAGATTTTACTGGCTAAAAATTCTTCATAAAAAACCTCATTGTTTTTAATCGATTCTATACTATTATCCAAAGCCGCTATAGCATCATCAGCCACTATTTCTATTTGTTTGTTTTGCAAGGACTCAATAAGTTTTTTTAACTTATCAACACCATGCGATTGATGAATATAAACTTTATCCAAGGCATTACAGACACTAATTCGCGTTTTTCCATCAAGAATTATCTTGATAGCCATATCAAAATCAGCACTCTCATCAATATACATAAAGTTATTACCACGCCCTGAAATTATCATAGGAATGTCAGTATTTTCACGGATAGAATTGATTAATTGCTCACCTCCTCGCGGAATTATAATGTCAATTTTTGTCTTTCTGCTTTGAATGAGTTCTTGCGTTTGTTTTCGGTCATAATCAAGATATTTTACAAAATTCTTATCTTGCCCATTTTTTTCTAAGGCTTGTTGCCACAAGTTGGTTAACACTAAGTTACTATTTCGTGCTTCTTTACCACCCTTTAGCAAAATTTTATTCCCTGCTTTAAATGCCGTTATGGCAGCTTCTATGGTGACATCGGGTCGAGATTCGTAAATAATTAATATCGTTCCAAATGGTACAACACGATTTTCAATCAATAAATCAGTCTCCTTTTGGTGACTATACAATACCTGACCTTCAGGGTCGCTCATTTGTTTGACTTTTAATACTGATAGTTGCATACCCTTTATTTTGGCATTATTTACCTTGAGACGATCGTAAAGTGCTTCATCGTCTTGTGAGCAGCAGGCTAAATCTTTTTGGTTCGCCGTTAAAATTGCATCGGTATTTAGAATAATTAACTCTGATAAATCTTGTAGAACTTTATTCTTTATTTCAGTAATCATGTGTCTATTTAGTTTGTTATCACATTAAATTCTCTATCCTACAACAATTTTAATAATTTTCTATAAATTTTAAGCTTATGTTACAATCTGCTTGAAATTTATTTAAAAATAGTTATATTAGCATCTTCTAATATAACACTCACAAGAGTATGCTATGAAAACACTAACACTATTAGTTTTAACACTAGTTCAAACAACATCTTTTGCTCAATGGTACCAAACTAAAATTGAGATTATTGATAGTTACAGACAACTTAATGGTGAAGTCGAGGCAGTAAATAAAGCCACGGTATCAGCACAAACTGCAGGACGTGTAGAAAAATTACATTATGATGTGGATGACTTTGTTGCCAAAGGCTCAGTAATTGTAGAGTTTACCAATACAGAACAAAAAGCCGCATTAAACCAAGCTCTATCAAATGCCAAGGCAGCTAAAATCGCCTTTCAACAGGCCGTTACTGATTATGAACGCGTTAAAGATATTTTTGCTAAAAAATTGGTTGCTAAAAGCCAGTTAGACCAAGCATTGTCAAATAAGAATTCTTTACAAGCCCGATATAAAGCAGCACAATCTGCGGTTGTCTCTGCTCAAAAACAGCAAGAATACACCATTATTCGAGCTCCTTATGATGGCATTGTTACCAAACGATTCGTAGAGCAAGGCGAAGTAGTTAATCCTGGCACTCCGATTATGGAAGGTTTAAGTTTAAACAAATTACGTGTTGTTACTTACATACCCGAAAAAATAATTAATCAAGCCAAAGCAAATCCGCAAGCTAAAGTTATCATAAATGGTAAGCAGTTCAACCCAAAAAACATTACCGTATTCCCTTATGCTGACCGAATGTCTCGCACGTTCAAAACACGTATCGATTTAGAGACTGGTGATACCTCCCTATTTCCTGGTATGACGGTTAAAGTCGCATTTAAAGTAGGTGAAAAAGCAGCTATCGTAATTCCACATAATGCAGTTATTCACCGCAGTGAACTCACCATGGTTTATGTTAAAAGTGGTGAAAATCAATTATTACGCCATATAAAATTAGGAACAAGCCACGGTGATAATATTGAAGTTATTTCAGGATTGTCAGAAAATGAGGAAATCTTAATCAACCCACTATCACAAAAAACAGGGGGCTAATCATGAAATTTTCAATTTCAGGAAGATTAGCTGATAAATTTCAGAACAATCCAATAACGCCTTTGATAGCTTTAGTTGCTGTTTTATTAGGTGTATTTGCTATTTTCATCACCCCACGCGAGGAAGAGCCTCAAATTGATGTAACATTTGCCAATGTCTATATCGCTTTGCCAGGAGCCAGTGCTAAAGAGGTAGAGAATTTAATTTCTTATCCCGCTGAGCAAGTTTTGGACTCTATTGAAAACATCAAGCATGTCTACTCTGTTTCTCGACCAGGCCTGTCAATTGTTAGCGTACAATTTAAAGTGGGTGTCAAAAGAAAGGATGCTATTGTTGCTCTTTACAATGAAATTCAGTCCAATAGTGACTGGCTACCCTATTCACTTGGTGCATCTCAACCCTTAATCAAACCTATGGGCATTGATGATGTACCTATTGTAACGGCAACCTTATGGAGTGAAAACCCTGACAAAGGAAGCTACGAACTACAACAAGTGGCTCATGCACTTGAAGCGGAAATCAAACGTATTCCAAATACAAGAATTGTCGAAACAACCGGTGGACCAAATCATGTTGTACATATTGTATTAAACCCTGAAGATTTATCTGCTTATAATTTAGACTTTAACGCTATAGAAAATGCCTTAAAAATGAATAATATAGCAACTCATTCTGGCTTCATTACCCAAAATAATAAAACCTCCCCTGTTGAAACAGGTGCATTACTTGCCAACGTAGATGATATTAAAGAACTCGTTGTTGCCGTACGCAATGGCTTACCTGTTTACTTAACCGATATTGCTACAATTACCGATGGTCCTGACACACCAGAAACTTACGTATGGATGACAGCTGGACAAGCGTGGAAAGGTGACAAACACCCTGATTTTACTCCAGCAGTTACCATAGCCGTTGGTAAAAAAGCAGGCACCAATGCTGTAGATATAGCCAATGCTGTCATCAATGCAGGAGAACAACTCAAAGCCAGCCATATTCCTGCGGATGTACACGTAGAAATCACCCGAAATTACGGTGCAACCGCAGATGCTAAGGCTAAAAAACTCATGACCAAACTAGTTTTTGCCACTGCTTCTGTAGTGTTGTTAATTATGTTCTTCTTAGGATGGAAAGAAGCCATCGTTGTTGGGCTAGCTGTTTCTATAACCTTAGCGGTAACATTGTTTGCCTCATGGGCATATGGGTTTACCTTAAATCGAGTATCTCTATTTGCTCTGATTTTCTCTATCGGTATTTTGGTTGATGATGCAGTAGTAATTGTAGAAAACATTCACCGTCATTTAAGCCAAGGCAAGAAAAAACTATCCGAAATTATCCCAATTGCAGTTGATGAAGTTGGCGGACCAACAATATTGGCAACATTTACCGTGATAGCAGCCTTAATGCCAATGGCGTTTGTCACTGGATTGATGGGACCTTATATGAGCCCTATTCCAATCAATGCCTCTATGGGAATGCTACTGTCATTAATCATTGCATTGATTGTCACGCCTTGGTTATTTAGAAAAATTATTGGTGATAAGATTCACCACAGTGAAGGAAATGCTGATAAAAAAAGTATTTTCAACAAACTTATGACACCTTTTTTAGGCAACAACAAAAAAGGTAAACTAAATCGTTATTTACTAGTTGGTGGCGTGGTGTTTTTAATGTTTATCTCGGTCATGTTAGTACCAAGTCAAAATGTTATTTTAAAAATGCTACCATTTGACAACAAATCAGAAATTCAAATTGTAATCGATAGCAAAGAAGGCACAACATTAGAAACCACCAATCAAATCATGATTGAAATCAGCCAATACCTCAAAAGTATTCCTGAAATCGAACACATGGTGGCTTATGCAGGAACAGCCTCGCCAATAAATTTTAATGGTTTGGTTCGTCAATATTTCCTTAGACAAGACCCAAACATGGGCGATATACAAATCACCTTGGTGGATAAACACGACCGCAAACGAAAATCACATGAAGTGGCTGTCGCAATTCGTGATAAAATTACCGCTATTGCCAACAAACACAATGCCTTAGCCAAAATCATTGAAGTACCACCAGGCCCCCCAGTACAGTCTCCATTGGTTGCAGAAATTTATGGGCAAACCGATGAAGCACGAAAACAAACCGCTTTAGCTGTTGAAAAAGCTTTTTATAAAGCCGATGGAATTGTCGATATTGATACCTCAATAGAAAGCTCTGCTCCACGCCAAATCATTGTTATTGATAGAGCCAAAGCCAGTCAACTAGGTATTTCTCAAGCACAAATTGCTAAAACTATTCAAACCGCATTAAGTGGAAATGATATCAGTTACCTGCATAACCCCAATAACAAATACAGTGTTCCTATTCGCATGGAAATCCCTGCCAACCGGCAAAATGATTGGCAAACTATTTTAAACATTCCTATTCAAACTATAAATGGTGGACGTGTTATTTTGGATGAAGTAGTTGACATTCAACAAGCTGACTGGCAACAAACCATTTACCACAAAGACTTATTGCCTGTTACTTTTGTTACTGCCGACATGTCAGGCTTCCAAGACTCACCACTTTATGGCATGTTTGAATTAGTAGACATCATAGAAGAAGATGGCAAAGTAGAACAACTATTTATCAACCCACCACAATTTGTCACCAAACCCAGTCTAAAATGGGATGGTGAATGGCAAATCACCTATGAAACCTTCCGCGATATGGGTATTGCTTACGGCATAGGATTAATTTTGATTTACCTATTGATTGTTGCACAGTTCAGCTCCTACTTCGTACCATTGATTATCATGGCACCAATTCCACTTACTATTATCGGTGTTATGCCAGGTCACTGGGTAGCAGGAGCACAATTTACAGCCACCTCTATGATTGGCATGATAGCCTTAGCCGGAATTATTGTACGGAACTCTATTCTGTTGGTTGACTTCATTAAAATTCAAGTCACTGCTGGCACACCTTTGCGTGAAGCAGTAATTAATTCAGCAAAAGTTCGTGCCAAACCAATTATATTAACAGGCGTTGCTGCCATGATGGGTGCATTCTTTATCCTAGATGATCCCATATTTAACGGCTTAGCAGTATCATTAATCAGTGGCATACTGGTTTCAACTGCTTTGACATTGATATTGATACCCGTCTTATACTTTTGGTATCTATCGCGATTTCCGATTAAGAGTTGATTACTAAAATGTATTGAGCTATTTCACATAGAACCGAAACTTTATAGCGAGCCGATATTACCAAAGGTTTCTAAGCTGCGTTTGCGGCAGTTAATTGAGCCTGATTTACCTGCTGATGGTAATTATTTTTCTAAGCTGCTTGCGGCAGTGAATACCTCACATGAGCCTAATTGTTACCAACAATGCAAAAATGAGCCACATCAACAGTTGAAAAGTGAGCCAGTTATATAACAATGGTACTTTTTAATTAAAGTGCCTATGATTACAACTGAAGAACTCATGAAAATAAAGATATTATATAAACAAGTTTCAATCCACGCGCTCGTGAAGAGCGCGACTTGAATAAATGAACTGCTTGTTTCTTGATAAATTGTTTCAATCCACGCGCTCGTGAAGAGCGCGACCAATTACAAGGAACGAAGAAAATTCAGCTGGTTATGTTTCAATCCACGCGCTCGTGAAGAGCGCGACCTGAAAAGGAGGGGACAGATGATCAAACGATTAAAGTTTCAATCCACGCGCTCGTGAAGAGCGCGACTGGAATATGTCATGACTGCATCACCCGAATGGTTTGTTTCAATCCACGCGCTCGTGAAGAGCGCGACTTATAGCCTACCTATACACCAAGCCAGATGGATGGTTTCAATCCACGCGCTCGTGAAGAGCGCGACATTGCAAGTCCGACATCTTTTGGACTGGGTTGAGTTTCAATCCACGCGCTCGTGAAGAGCGCGACTGAGATATAAAAGCATCAATCTTGATTATAATATTAGTTTCAATCCACGCGCTCGTGAAGAGCGCGACTTTAAAATCCATGCAGGCGGTGCGTAATTTTGGTGTTTCAATCCACGCGCTCGTGAAGAGCGCGACAATAAAGGTTGCACCATCTTTTGATTTTATTGGAGTTTCAATCCACGCGCTCGTGAAGAGCGCGACCCTGCAACTGTTCCTGCTAATGCTGGATTGTCATGTTTCAATCCACGCGCTCGTGAAGAGCGCGACAAAGCTCCTATTTTATTTTAGATAATCTTTTAGAGTTTCAATCCACGCGCTCGTGAAGAGCGCGACAATCAAGCAAGGCATTGACAGCTTGTCAAATCGTGTTTCAATCCACGCGCTCGTGAAGAGCGCGACTAAGTGCAATAGTTAAAGTCAACTTTGCATGGTGGGTTTCAATCCACGCGCTCGTGAAGAGCGCGACTTAGATAAGTTTAAGCCTTTGTTTTCGGGCAAGGTTTCAATCCACGCGCTCGTGAAGAGCGCGACAGACTTTATATGTACTTACAAGCCTAAATCGGAAATGTTTCAATCCACGCGCTCGTGAAGAGCGCGACCTAGCAACTAATCACAACAATGGAGAATAATTATGTTTCAATCCACGCGCTCGTGAAGAGCGCGACACAGTATTAATCCCAGCGGTGTTCATAATACCTAGTTTCAATCCACGCGCTCGTGAAGAGCGCGACGAAAACTGGAGCTTTGACGATGAGTAAACTATTGCAGTTTCAATCCACGCGCTCGTGAAGAGCGCGACATGGAGTCCAAGTAATCACGAACTATAGATACTCAGTTTCAATCCACGCGCTCGTGAAGAGCGCGACTTACACAATTTGTAGAGTTGCAGCCATTGGTGCAGTTTCAATCCACGCGCTCGTGAAGAGCGCGACGCTAGGCATAACTAAAACCATTAATGATGCGTTTAGTTTCAATCCACGCGCTCGTGAAGAGCGCGACTTTTAATTAAAAGTAAAAATAACTTTAAATTAAGGTTTCAATCCACGCGCTCGTGAAGAGCGCGACACAGGTTCAGGGCTGTATGTGGGTTACTGGTCGCGTTTCAATCCACGCGCTCGTGAAGAGCGCGACAGAATTGTTGCGCGGTTATGCTAGATGTATCTTAGTTTCAATCCACGCGCTCGTGAAGAGCGCGACAAAGTTTTAATCACGGTGATGATATAAATAAACTTGTTTCAATCCACGCGCTCGTGAAGAGCGCGACTTCCGTGGTAAACTAAATAGAGTGATTTCTTGTGATGTTTCAATCCACGCGCTCGTGAAGAGCGCGACCCATAGTAATTAATAACACATCAGGGATGATGTGTTTCAATCCACGCGCTCGTGAAGAGCGCGACATTATGATGGAAATTTAATAATTCGTCATTTTAGAGTTTCAATCCACGCGCTCGTGAAGAGCGCGACTTTGATTATAGCGTGTACGTACACGCTTTTCAAGTTTCAATCCACGCGCTCGTGAAGAGCGCGACTTTTATTTTATTTAAAAGCTCCACTTCAAAACGTTGTTTCAATCCACGCGCTCGTGAAGAGCGCGACTGCTCAATCATAACTTATTGATATATAATAGGCAATAACGATTTTTCCGCTAACCTATAATAATAAAATCAAAAATAATTAATCTAAATTGACAGGTTTACGAATTTCTTTTAAATTCAAATTGTTAATGAGCCGCTAACCTAAGGAGTTTTCGTGAGTGCTTTAGGGTAGCGATTGTAATTTTTTACAATATTAAAGGATCTTTATCTACATCCAACACCTTCTTAGCACCGTGATGTTCTACATTATTTCGTCCTTTCTTTCCTAGGTGATAAAAACGCAAGCTATCAGTTTCTGGTTGATAAATATCTAACAATTTATTTTTAAGCTGTAAATATTTAGCTGGTTCTATCTCACATTCAAAGACTGAGTTTTGTACTCGCACACCATAATCTAAGCATGTTTTGGCAATTTGCCTGAGTCTTTTTGCGCCACCATCAACAATAACACTCACATCATAGGTAATAAGTATAAGCATTTTATTTCACCAAAAAAGGAGGGTAATATTTGGTATCTCCTCTTAAGTGCCTTGCTAACAATAAAGCTTGTACATGTGGCAACATACCAATTGGTACTTTTTCATTAAGATATGGATGCATAATTTCCACCTGTTTTCTTTCTTGCCATGCAGTTAAAAAGACTTTTCGCCCTTTGTCGGTTAATCGAACCGCACCGCTACTTTGTACATCAAAATCTTTTTTATTGAGTTGCTTTCTATTCAGTAGTGTCAAAACAAACCTATCTGCCCACCATGAGCGAAACTCTTCCAATAAATCTAAAGACAATGATTGCCGCCCTGGGCGGTCTTGGTGTAAAAAACCAACATAAGAATCTATGCCTACACCTTGCAATGCTGAACTGCACTCATGCGTTATTAATGTATAGGCAAATGATAACAGTGCATTGACTTCATCGGTTGCTGGCCTGCGGTTTCTTGTTTTGAAAGTGAAATCATCATTACGTAATAAATCATTGAATACAGCAAAATAGGTGCTGGCTGCATCGCCTTCAACGCCTAGAATATCAGGGATTGCTTGCTTGGCTTTAATCTGTCTTAGATTGACTGCTAATTTTTTTATAGCTAGTTCTATCGTTTCACTTTTACCATGATTTCTTAACTCTCGCATCAATACTGAACGTGAATTTGCTATTTTGGCCGCTATGATTAATTTGGCAATTGATACAGATTTTTCAGTATCATCTGCCCAACGATATTGGGTACGCCGTAAAACAACATTACCAGTTTGTTTGCCCTGAACTCGGGCTAAAAACTTACCATATTGGGTGTAAAAAGCCAATCCCACGCCGTTTTCACCACAATGCCCCATTAAAAAAGGTGAAATAGAAACATTACCAAAACAGAAAATATTAGAAATATTGATAATAGGGAATTGACCAATTTTTTCTTTGCCATTTTTAATGACTATAGTTTCTCGCTCTTTATGCAAATAGGTTTCTTGTTTGGTTATATATAGTGTGTTGAGCATTTTTTTCATGGGATGTCCTCAAATAGGCTATTGATGTATTTTTCTGAATTATCGGTTCTCATCACATCTGGTTCACATAGATCATTAAGAGAGCAAGCTTTACATCTACTTTTTATTGGTGTTGGTGCTGGAGTAAATGAGTTAGCTAAAATCTCATGAGATTTTTGGATGAAGTCAATGGTTTTAGTACGTAAGTCATTATCCATCTCAACTACTAATCGTCGCCTAGTTGCCCAATAAAATAATGCGGCTTGTTGTATTTGTGTGTCTTTCATTTCTTCAATACACAATACTTGAGCACACAATTGCACCTTGTCCCAATCTTCCTTTTTTGGTTTGCCACGTTTGTATTCAACAGGATAATACTTGATTGGCTTGCCATCTTGTAAATGAATTTCCAACAAATCCATTTTGCCTGTTAACTTATACTTTTCAGATTTTAAAGATACGCTACGTTCAAATCGCATATCCTTTCGGGTTTCTGATTCTTTGCTATCAACCCGCTCATGCAACAATTGCCCATGAGCGGTAAAATAGTTTTCTTCCCAAGCTTGTTCAACATGTATTAGTGCGAATTGTCGTGGACAATAGGCGTAATGCTGTAGGGCTGATATGTAGAGGTAGCGGTCGTCAAGCATTTTATCAACCAATTTTTCTGATTAGATTAACACCATCAGGCATTGAGTTATCAATACTGACCTCATAATCATTAAAACTACGTGCGACATCAACCTCGTCTTTGCGTTGAACCTTGATTTTATCAAACAAATCTGTGGCTGAGGCGTTACCAAGCATTGAATCATGTTTAAAAATATACAAACCTCTGGCACTCATTTCACCACGACTAGCAGAACGATCATGGTCAAACATTTGTTGTAGTGATTGCCAAAATAATTCTAAGTCATCTTCTTTGAAACCAGTTTGTTGGGCTAAATGTGCTGACACAAAACCGTGACAGCGGTAGAGACCATATGGTACGGTGAATTTTCTACCCATTGTTCGATTTTGACCGTCTTGGCTTTCTGCTTCTTTTTCAGTTGTAACAGCCATTCGGGTAATACTGTGTTCGGATGCAATAATTGGGTCAACTGAACGTGAAAATGTTAATTGAACAGGGCCACGCACTTGTCCTGCATTTTTACCTGTACTCATTACTGCTCCAAATGTACGTACATCGTAATAATTTTCACACATCCATTGCCTAGCTGCTTCAATTTTATCCCCCTTGGTTTTTTCTTTTACAGAGTCTTGCTCATGTGACGCATCTATCATATTATTCAGGACACCTTTTTCTTTAATAAATATCTTTTTATTGGTATCGGTTTGTGTCATTTGGATAAAATTTCTGACTTTTCTTTTTAAACATACATCTGTGACTAAACCCATACCAGTCTCAGCATCCATACGTGGTAAATTACCAGCATCTGGATCGCCGTTAGGGTTGCCGTCTTTTACATCGAATAATAATACAAATTCATAACGATTATTTAAGTTCATTTTTCTTCTCCTTCTTTAGTTTTTTTAGTGTAAAAATCTTGTTTTTGGTGATAGTAACCAATAGCAAAAAGCCCTTGATTTTCTAGGTTCAAGTGCGATGGAAATTCAGGGATTTGAGAGAATATTTCACCAATTCTCTTTTCTGTATTTATTTTCCAACTTTGTTCTTTTAGTTTTTTAAGGTGATGTTTTGATAATCTCATTAATGTACCAAATACAGATTTTGGTGTACAACTGGCACTACTGTAATATCTATCACCTATTGTGGCATTAATTCCTGGGTGTGAGTCTTGTTGTAATTTCTCAAGAACTGCAAATAATCTCCCAAGACTATAACCAATGCGTTTTTCTTCTTTATTTAAAGACATAGTTAATTTCCTCTGGTTGGGTTTCTGAATTTGATTTTTTCTGTTTATACAGGCTTTAATTGTACAGGCTCGGTAATAATCTACTTTTCCGAGTTCTGCCTTGATTCTTCTCAATGTAGCTTGTAAAAACGTATCAGGTAACATTGTATTTGTTAAAATAGCACGAACAACACTTGGTGCTAAGTTTGGTGGCACGTTGTCATCTTTGAATTGTAAAGCGGTATGCCTTAATAATTTCTTTAAGGATGGATAACCATAATGGTCTTGGCCTACAATCAATAAATCATCGAACCATTTTGCTATATTTTCAGCAAACTCTTTGACTGTCCCTTTTTTCCAATATGACACAACTACACGGGCAGAATTTGGAGTTAGACCAAGAACATAAAACTGTGTTTGTCCATCACTATCTATGTAAGCACCATTGTGAATGGAGTTAAAAAGAGCTTTTATTTCTCTTGTGCCTTTTTCTGGGTTATCAGGATTATCTGTGAAAATAGAGGTAAAGGTACTTTCTAATACATTCTCTTTTTCTGACCAACACATATAAGATGTTGCACCAATTCTAAATTTTGTTGCAGAATTTTTTCTCAACAAATGGTTGATTGCAGTAGTGTAATAAAAAGAAGATTCTCGACTTACAGGAAAATTAAAACCTTTATCTTTGCCATATGAGTTGTAGGCTTTATCATTGATTGATGCCAGTGGTGCTGGTTTTTGGGCTACACCTGAGATATTATCATGCAACCTTGTTATACTAGTTTGTTCCCCTGTAATCAAGCAAATTCCATGTTTAACATCACTAGCTGGAATAGGTTGGTTTTTGACCCATTCAATCACTTGTGGTGATTGGCAAACTAGATAAGATTTCCCTGCTAACTTAAATGCTAAGTTTGTACCATTCTTTTTTATACATTCTTGCCAATCATCATGATTCTTAAGATTTTCAATTTCTTCAAGAGAATTTAGGAATAATGAAACAGCCTTGACTCCACTATCATTTGGTATATCATGACTAAGTATTTCAACTAAGGATTTAAAACTTTCATACTGACGTTTTGCCGTTAATATGTCTTTTTCTGTAGGTTCTGCATCTGGCTTTGCTAATTTTGGTTGTGTTGTTATATAGCCATAATGATCCCAAAGAATGTTAGCTGTTTCATATGATTTCCCTCCACTTCTTCCTTTTGTTTTTGGTACTCTTGCTACTTTGACAATTTTTTTCTTATCTTCAATAGTTATATTGTGTTCTAGGTTGATAAATCTTCCATTCGAATCAATAACAATAGTATAGGGAATCCCTTTTTCCTCAAATCCAAAAGCAGGCAATTCATCCTTTTTACGGTGATAGTATTCACATAAGGCTTGTAATATCATCCTCGCACCTCCTGAGAGTTTCTTTTTGGCACTTCAATCACGCCATCTGACATTGTGGCATTGTAAAACAATGGTTTAATATCGGATTTGTCGCTATAATCCATGTCATAAAGCATCCAGCCCAGTTCTTTGCTTACTGCAATAGGTGTTTTATTGTTGTTTTCATCTTCAATCAACTTAAAATCACAGGAAAACTCACGGCAGCCTAAGTAAGGTTGATTAAAACATTGTCCTTTTTTTGCTCGTCTTTTAAACATTTCGGCAAATTTACCTGCCGTTTCATTTACTCCTGCTTTTTCCGTCATGCTAAAACTGGCATACAAACGATAAGCTACATCTTTTAAAAATAAACCAGCTCGTTGTTGTCGTTCTTTTTCGATAATTAAACTGGGTAATGCCCCTCCTTTCATCGCCGCACTAATATTGCGTGTAGAGAGAACCGCTCCCACTTCATTGCGGCGAATATTGACCCAATTGAATGGTTTTAATACTTCAATTTTATGAATATGCCATTGGATGGCTGGTTTCCATAAAATGGCTTCAAAAATTGCCCTAGCAGCTGACGGCGTAATGACATCATAACTTACCCGTTCAACTTTCATTTCTGGTCGGGTGAAACAAGCATAATCACCACTTACTTCTATACAAAATCCCATAATTCCTCCTGTTTAATAAACACTTTCTTGTGCGGTTAATAGTTTATCTGGTGTCTCCATTCCAAATAATTCACTATAATAACAATCTAACAGGACAAACAGCCCTGCTTTCACATCAATACAACCATTTGCATGGCATATTTTTACTACACTTTCTGATAGGCTAATTGTGTATCGTTGTAATTTTTTATAAACCCATTTTTGTAACGGATCTTTTTCTAATATATCCAACCATCGTTGAACTGGACTTTCTTCTTTACCCAATGGAATAAATGGTACAATTATGGATGTTCCATTATTATCAATTAACCTGAATTTTTTTGCTGCTTCTCGAAATTGAATAGCCAAAGGTGCATCTGGACTACTTTGAGCTTTTAGTAAATCATTAATACCATGTCTATCTTGATTGCCTTTGCTATTTAGTAGTGTGAAATATTGTCTAAAACTTTCAGGCGACAGAGGTTCTTTTAGTTTATTTGTTTCAATAAGCTCGATGGTAATGTCTTCGCCTTGTTTTAAAAATCCAATGGTGGATGCCTGTTCAGGCTTAAACACAATGACTTTGCCGATTTTTAACTTACCTTCTCGATTACACCTACCTGCGGATTGAGCAATAGAATCTAACCCTGCCATTGCACGATATACTACAGGGAAATCGACATCAACTCCTGCTTCGACCAATTGAGTACTGACAACTCTAAGTGGACGTTTGTCACCTTTTCGCCTTTGCTCAAGTCTGTATTTTATTTTCTGAATAACTTCTGTGCGATGTTGGGCACACATGTTGGCAGATAAATGCAAATTATTATCGTCATCAATGAGTAATTCAAATAAATTCCTGGCATGCTTTCTGGTATTGACTATGACCAATACACAATCTTCAGTGGATATTTTCCTTGATAAATTTTCCCAAGATAATTTTGGTTCTGCATTATTCGGTAAATGCACTTTAACCCTTTTTAAGTCCATTGATAGTTGTGATGGATTGCTTACAATTTCTCTAACATTGCTTAATCCCTTTAATAATAACTGACCAAATGTATCTTTGGATTTGGTTAATACTGGTTGTGTTGCTGTGCATAATACCCAAGTAACACCAAAATAATCACTCATGTGTTGCATCATTTGGGTAATAGGTGCTTGGAAATCTCTCGGTATTTGTTGAGCTTCATCCAAAATAATGACACTGTTGACAATATTGTGTAGCTTTCGGCATCTACTAGTTCGCGAGGCAAAGAGTGATTCAAATAATTGTACATTTGTGGTGACAATTAATGATGAATCCCAGTTTTCTGTCGCTAATCGTGCTTTGACATCTTCTTTTTTTGGGTCAACATCAAAATTACTGTGGTGTTCTAATACAACATCATCACCGACAAATTTTCTAAATACATCTGCATTTTGTTCAATAATACTAGTAAAAGGTATTGCATAAATAATTCGGTCTTTATTTTGGACTCTTGCATGTTCCAATGCAAAAGCCAAGCTGGACAATGTTTTTCCACCACCAGTTGGTACTGTTAAACTAAACATCCCTGATTTTTGTTTGGCAGCAGTTAAACACTCACTATATATTGTGTTGCGGATTTTATTAATATCAGTTGATTGGCTACCTTTTCGCAATCTTGCCATTTCATTATTAAATCTTTCTTGAATGACAGCTAGGCTGATTGGCTTTTTTCTATACTTAGATTTTTTTTGGTTCATGTAGCTTTCAGTATCTAAAAAATCTGCATCAACTAAGCATGAAAACAATAATCGCATCCACAATGAAATGGCATCACTATTTCGGGAAATTTCAGGTAAGTCAGGGCATTTTGCATCTAATATTTCTTGTGGAATGTTTTCTCTAAGTGCTTCTTCATATTCTGCAACTCCTTCTTTTAGCCTATAACTTAATGCTCCCCTGCCATTAACCCAATCAGGCAAACCTGCATGATGCCCTGCAATTAAATATGCAACAATATGCCCATACACAGGATTCAGTTTGTTAATTGCAAGAATTGCACCAGCAGTTGAATGTGGTGCTCTTGTTCCGTTTTCTATATGAGCATTTTCTTTTTCATAACCAGATTGAATACGGATATAATCTTGAAATCTTTTCCGATATTTCCCTAAATCATGCCATTTACCAGTAATTTCTGCCCAATCTTCACCTATCAACCGTGCAAAACCTTTAGAAAGCTGTGCCGTTTTCATGAGATGTTCTGATAATTCGTGAACTTCTTCCCATTCGCCAGAATTATTGTTACGTGTTACATGTGCAATATATTTCATATTAATTTACCTCCAAAATATTTGACACAATTGCGAAACAACTTGTTTCGTAATTGGGCAACAGCTTGTTGCCCAATTTGGCTACAACTCGTTGCCAAATTATCCTGTACTGGTGGACAAAATACATACCATTGTTTGACAACTCTCAGAATTTTATTAGGGAATCCATGAATTAAATCTGTGTTGAATTTAAGTTTAATTATCCTGTTTTTGCACTTCAACATATTTTTAACTATGGCATATTCGCCACAATAAGAACCACCAGTTAAACAGATCGAATTCGACCTGTTTGAAATAATTGTTTTTATTATTAACTGAAATGTTTTTAGATTTAAACTGTTATAAAAAACTGAATAGTAAAGAATATTTGCTCTGTTAGAGGTAAATATATTGCTAAAAACGAATGGGATGGAGATGATCGTTGAATTATTTTTTTCTATTAAATGCAGCTTAATAGTAATTCTATTGAGTAAGTTTAAGAGGGAAAAATAAGCAACGAGGGTTACATTACCATCGTTTTTAGTAATGTATTTACCTCTACCTCTGTGGAGTATATGTTTTAAGTCAGTTATCGCTTCCATTTTGCTAGTTTTATTTGTTAGTGGCTTGCAGTTTAACAATGGTCATTCTCAAAACTTGAGAATGATAATTTTAATTTGCGTATTTATTATAACATGGATGCACGGTTAAGTTGTTGTGCTACAATCGAATTTTCTATATTGGGGTTCTGGTAATAATAATTTTGAACTCTTTTTTAGGTCTAAATTTAAATAAACCCAAATCCCGATATAGAAATGCGTTTGAGAGTGCAAGTAACTGATGTGCATAGGAAATCAAGAAAAACTAAAGTCATCTCATTGGTGATGAAGCTTTTTCTGGGTTTTCTAGGTGCATCAAGGGCTTGTGCTATCATCGTACTTTCTATATCGGGATTTGGGGTAAATGAGGTAATTATCATGAAATTAATTAGTCGTTCTACACTAATGCAGGCACATGCTTTTTTGGCTGCTTTTATTTTGCCTGTTGCAATTTTATTTTTTGTGACGGGTGCTCTTTATACTTGGGGTATAAAGGGCAATTATGATGTGGCTACTCATGAATTACATCTTAGTGAGCCTATCCAAGATGACTTGGTGGAGCTTGTTACTTTAGCAAAAACAGAGTTGATTAAACAAGATAAAGGTGTGCCATCGGGTCAGGCTAAGGTTAAAAGAATTGGTTCCTCTTTTAGGCTAGAATGGACTGGTGCAAGTATGGATGTTATTTTGGAGCCAACATCACAGCCTTTGGTTGCTAAATTAGAAATCAAGCAAACAAATTGGCATCGACAATTTGTACAATTACATAAAGCAAAAGGTGGTGATATATTTAAGGTATATGCTACGGTGTTTGCTATAGCGTTGTTGTTGTTGCTTGTTACTGGTTTTATTATGGCATGGCAAATGCCAAAGTTACGTAAGCTAACGCTAGTTTCAACATTGTTGGGCATAGCTGTGTTTATTGTCGTTGTTGCATATAGTTAATGCTGTTTTGTTGGCAAAAAGACACTGTTTATTCTTCTGAGTTTATTTGGTTAGGTTCCTGCCTTCGCAGGAATGACGGAGCTGTGTGGAATGATGGAGCTGTGTGGAATGATGGAGTTGTGTGGGAATGACTTTAGTGGAAAAAATATTGCATTATATGATTATAAACAAATCCCGTCTTTCCTGCGTAGGCAGGAATCTCCTTGGGAGTCGCAGTTCATTATAAAATATCTTCGTATAAATCTTTCCAGTCAGGGTTTAGTTCTTCTATAAGTCTTATTTTCCAATTCCGTTTCCATACTTTTAATTGTTTTTCTCTTAATATTGCATCTTCCATAGTTTCATGGACTTCAAAGTAAACCAATTGATGACAGTTATACTTTCTAGAAAACCCTTCAACAGATTTTTCTTTATGTTGCCAAATTCGTTGTTGTAGATGACTTGTTACGCCGATGTACAATACTCCATTTGGTTTGTTTGTGATAATGTAAATTGCTGGTTTTTTCATGGTTTTATTTTGTTAGATTCCTGCCTTCGCAGGAATGACGGGATTGTGTGGGAATGACGGGATTGTGTGGGAATGACGGAGCTGTGTGGGAGTGACGGGGTTGTTTTGGCATGACAATCTAAACCTTCTCTATCCTCACCGGAACTCCAGACAAGACTGCGTTGCCTGAGATTTCGTCGATTTGGTTTTCGTCCATGAGGATATTAATATTAACACCGGCATTGGCTTGGGCGGTGCTGATTTTCATATCGGCAAATGTGTGTCCCCAGCCGTGTGGGATGCTGATGATGCCTTGTTTGATGTCATCGGTTATCTTCACTGGTATGGTGATAGTTGCAGTTGCGGAGGTGACGGTGATTTCATCTGCATTTTGGAGTTTATGAATTTCTGCATCTGCTGTGTTGATTAAGGCAAGGCATCGGGCTTTGCCTTTGATGAGGCGGTAGGAGTTGTGCATCCACGAGTTGTTGGTGCGTGGATCACGTCTGCCAATAAGCTGCATGGGATAAGCTGAATCTTGATGGTTTTGTTTAAATACTGATTTCACTCGCGCTATGTCGGCTTTTATTTCTTCGGGCAATAAATGAATTTGTTGGTCTTTGTTTAATAAACGTTCTGGCATACATGGTTGCAATGCACCTAAGTCGATGCCGTGTTTGGATTGGATGACTTTTTCGAGACCAAGGTTTTTGTAAGGTCCATGTTTTAGTCCATCATCAATTATGCCACGTTCGCCTTTTTTGTTGATGTGGCGTTTGGTTAGCCATGTTTTGATTTGGCTTTTGATGCCTTTTGGTTGCATTCGCGCCCATAGTTCGACAAAGATTTCTCTGTCACTGCGTTGTTCTTTGCTGGGTGCAAATAAGGTTTCGCTGTATTTGACGGTGTTTTGTATTGCCAGTGTGTGAAATGCCACGTTGTAGTGGTCACGCTCTAGGCTTGAGGTGGGTGGCAAGATGATATTGGCATGGCGTGAGGATTCGTTGATGTAAAAGTCGATAGAAACCATGTAATCAAGGCTGGCTAAGGCTTTATCCATTTTATTGCCATTGGGTGTGCTTAGCACTGGATTACCTGAGTTGATTATCAGCATTTTTATTTGCCCTTCGCCTTGTGTCATTATTTCGTCGGCTAAGACACTTACTGGCAGTTCGCCTGCGAAACTGGGTAGTCCTTTAAGACGTGAATGGTATTTGCCAAAGGTTTTGCGATTTTTCTGTTTGCGGGCAGGTTCGATAATGTCAAATGCGGGTTTGGTGAACATAACACCACCTGCTTTATCAAAATTACCTGTGACCATGTTGAATATATTGCCCAGCCATTGAGTGAATGTGCCAAATTTTTGGGTGGATGCACCAAAACGGGTGTAACAACAGGCTGTTTTGGCTGTACAAAAATCAAGGGCAAGTTGCTGGGTGACTTCGGCTTTTATGCCTGTTATTTTTGCAACAGACTTTGGTGTGTAGTCTTTTACCAACTCTTTTATGTCGGCTAATCCATGGGTAAAATCTTTGACATGCCCCAGTGTTTCGCGGTTATTTTTGAATACTTCATTGAGCATCGCCAATAACAAATACACATCGGCTGCTGGGTTAATGTAAATATGTTGGTCAGCCAGTTTGGAGGTTTCGGTAAATCGAGGATCAACATTAATGACCTGCCCTCCTCTTTTTTGTATGTCTTTTAGTCGTTGTGCCACTTTTGGTGCGGTCATCATTGAACCATTGGAAACCACTGGATTAGCTCCGATTATTAACACACAATCAGTTCTATCCAAATCAGGTACCGGCACCAGTAATTGATGCCCATACAGCAATTGTGCCGCTAATTGATCAGCGAGTTGGTCAACTGAGGTGGCACTGTAACGGTTTTTGCTTTTCAGGGTGCGTGAAAACAGCGGCATAAATAGCATTGCGCCCATATTGTGTACACCTGGGTTGCCTGAATATGTCGCCACGGCATCTTTGCCGTGTTGTTTTTGGATGCGCTTGATATTGTCTGTTACTTCATCAAAAGCTTGCTTCCATGAGATGGTTTGCCACCCTTCTTTGGTCTTTTTTTGCGGTTGTTTAAGGCGTTCTTTATCGTAATAGACATCTTGCAATGCGACACCTTTTGGACAGATATGCCCTTTGCTTAATGGATCTTTTTTATCGCCTTTTATGGAGAGTATTTTGTTGCCTTGGTATTTTATTTCGAGTCCGCAAGTGGCTTCGCAAACATTGCATGCGCGGTAATGAGTTTTGGTTTCTGTCATGTTATATTTCTATTGTTGTTTTTGCATCAGATAAACTTTTGAACCCACGCATCAATGATACTTGTTGCGTATTTAATGTCAGAATTTCGTGACAATAAATGATTGGCATCATCAAGGCTTACAAAACTCTTGGGATGTTGTGCTTTGGTGTATATTTTTTCGGCTTCTTCAATATCCACACCGCCATCTTTTGGTGAGTGCATGACCAATAAAGCTTTATTCAATTTACGAATGTGGACGGTGTTTTGGTTAGTCAAATCATCGATAAATTGTTTTTTAATAATGAAATCACGACCAGCTAGTTGGATTTTCGCTTGACCTTTTGACTGGATTTCATCCATAGATGATGAAAACAGATGAGTAATATGCTCGGTATGAGCCGGTGATGACAAGCACACAACCGCTTTGGATTCTGCTATGGCTGATGCAGCTTTTAAAATGGCAGTTCCACCTAATGAGTGCCCGATTAGTAACTGTGGAGCTTGAAAATTATCACGCATAAACCCAGCAGCCGCAATCAAGTCTGCGACATTTGTACTAAAGTTTGTATCAGAAAAATCACCTTCACTTTCCCCTAGTCCTGTGTAATCAAAGCGAAAAACAGCATAGCCTAGTTTGACCATTTCTCGTGATATTCGAGAAGATGCGGTGAAGTTTTTACCGCAGGTAAAACAGTGAGCATAAAGCACATAAGCTTTTGGTTTGTCTTTTGGCAATGCTAAAACACCCGACAAATCATTTTTATGCCCTTTAAAACTATATTTTTTTTTCATCATTTATCTCATCTTTATTAGAACAATTTTTAGTCTAATTTATTAAAATTTTTTTAACTCAATCCATGGACTGTGCAAAAGTTTCTAGTATCCTGCATTAAGTAGTCTATCAATAAATATTTCCCAGTCAATAAATTTTCTAAACCCAATAATATTTATGCTTGGTATACCACGTCCTTGTATTAAGGTGTAGTTGTCTTGTTTATTATCAACACCACTCATTTGGCATATTGAGTTACGTAATTTACAACCAAAACCAATTTTCTTATACCTAAAATAATCAAAAAACCGCAAAAAACTACGCGATAACGCACCTTGTATGCCACCAATGGAAGAAATATTATCAATGGCTCGTTGCGAAATGGTTTGTTTAACTCCTTTTGTTTTGACGGATTCTATATGGGCATCGAGTCTATCGGCTTTCCAGTTGGTAATTCGCAGACCTTTTACATAGCCATTAATAAGCCCTGTTATTTCTCCAAAATCATAAGTGCTGGTTATTTGTTGCAAATTGAGATTGTTGAAAACAATGTTTCCTGCCATAACCGGTGCAATACCAAACAAGCGTTCTATTGATAGGTTTTCCACTTGCATTTGTCCATCAAACACATCTATGTCTAACACACCATCAAAAGTGATACTGTGTCCAACCTTTTTCATTCCAGGTATCAACCCTGACAGGGTTCCATTCATGCTAGGCCATCCCATTTTTTCTGTGATTAAAGCTATTGAAATGGGTTTAATTTCGCCACTAAAGTCTATTGAAATCTCAGGTTCAAATATTTTATCTAACACCAGTTTATTGATTAATAAACTGCCATCAAATAGCGGTATTGCTGTCTTATCTTCTATCCATAATTGCTGTCCTTGAGTGTATAATTCCAACTCCGAGGTTTGGATTGGCATTCCTGCTAACAGTAATTCATCCCATTGAAATTTTGATAAGAGCTTTTCTCCATCTTTTTGCCAATGCAGCTGTGTGTTCAAGTCACTAATGTTTATCTTTTTTGACTCGATTGCCATAAAGACTTCAGACAAATTCAATTCAAGTGCCGTAATGGATTGCTTATCCAATGTTATTGAACCTCGGGCTTGCCCTATTACCTCCAAATCTTCAATGCCAAGTATTTCTAAATAAGAAGCTAAAAATCCTTGATGCAAAGTTTTAATTTCTTTTATTAAGAAGTTCATAGTGATATTTTCAAAATCATCATCAGGGCTTATCAAATCAATAAACACTTCATTTTTTGAAGATATATTTGCTTTAATATTATGCACTTCAAAATTATTATCAATGTCGAATTGACTTCTAATAGTGACAGGATAGTCATCAAATAAGACATAGATATCTTGTGCCAGGGCTTCACCGCGACTTATTGAGCTTGAGTTGTTTACGCTAAAACCCTCACTCATCTGAGCAAGAGAAAGAGTTCCTGTAATATCAGCCTCAGCCATAACATAGTCTCCCACAAGACCTTCGTAATTTACTGATGAAAGTTGATAGTTTGTTGTCACTAAAAGTCGATGACTAAAATCGACTGTAATTTGGGCATTTACTATTGTTGACAACTCTCCATTTAAATCCATAATCACGGGCAAAGTATTGGACAGTTCTTTGAAATCTATATCCTTTAATGTAATTTCCAGACTGTCTTTTTGTACAGAATTTGAATGGATGAAAATGTTTTTATTGGTATTCACCAATATTAGATTCCATTGCTGTTGAGATAAATTCACCCATCCAGAAATCCCATAGCTATAATTTTTACCATCGACTGTTGCTGTTATAACACCCTGCTTACACTGATGGACTGGATATATCTCTGTTGATGATTTGCACTGGTAGTTGATATTTTTAATCGGGCTTTCAAAAAATGGTGTTTTGAGTGTTTCCACCATAATTTGTAACACTTTATTTTCTTGTGTAATTGACAAATCTTGTACCTGCCACTGTTGTGCACACAACGAAAAAGGCAATGCCAATAAAATAACAAGTAAAATGAATGAATTAAAACGCATCTTTTGAATTTTAACTCAATTAGCGTTAAAATTTAGTAATTAATATTTTTAAATTGCAAAGGATGCACAAAATGGCCAATAAACTCTTAATCTTAGTTGTTGATGATAATATTATTAATCGTCAGTATTTTTCCATGTCTTTAAAAAAGTCAGGTTTTGATGTCATCGCTGTTGAAAGTGGTCAACTAGCGATTGAACAGGCAATGACTAAAAAGTTCGATGTTATATTAATGGACATTCGCATGCCTGAAATGGATGGGTATGAATGCACACGGCGCATCCGAAATATTCCATTACAAGATAAAACACCTATTTATGCGACCTCTGCTGAAGAACTATTTAAAGAATATTCAGATTTATTTACTGGTTTTTTATTAAAACCGATAAGCCCGAAACAACTCAACGACACGGTGAGTCAACATATTCAAGATAAAGCTATGGTTTTCAACCAAGAAAAGGCTTTGAAATTTGCTTACAATGACAACGAAATCGTTAAGACATTAGCTAATCTATTCATTAATGAGCTTCCAAAACAGCTTCAATCATTATCTGAATTTTCTGACAATAATGAAGTTCAAAAGTGTCTAGATTTAGTACATAAAATAAAGGGGTCATGCAAAGCCTGTGGCGCACAACAAATTGAAGGATTATTAGATGGCTTTTCCACTCTTTGTCATGCCAAAGAGTCAAATGCGTTACACCTTAAACTGGACGAATTGCAAGTGGCACTTAACACTTATAAAAACTCTATTTTATGAGTGAAGCAAGAATCACTGCAAGGAAGGCAATCAGGACAAACATGAACCAATATGTTTTAGGTATCTTTGAAGGTGCTTTTGGTATTTTCTTTAATCTTTTTGTTGCCGCTACATCTAACAAGCTTCTGTCATCATGACTCATGTCTTTAAAAGTAGTTTGATCAATGAGTTCGGTATCTGTTTCTTGTGGACCAGCGACAATCGAATTTAGTTTTGTAGGTGAAGCTCCAACCACAGCGCCTGTTTGAGAATCAAAGCTTCGATAAATTTTTGGTTTTATAACATCTTCAGAAGTAAATTCTTCAATCGAAGGAGCCAGAGTCATTAAAGTAATATTATCAGAGCCTCCTTTATCAACTGCACGTTGAACAAGATTATTGGTTAATTCTTCCAATGATTGATGGTTTTGCAACTGCTTAATAAGGCCTTTTTCTTTAATAACCCCAAATAAGCCATCTGTGCAAATCAGTAGCTGCTGATTCTTTTGAATGGTTCCTTTATTACTATGAATTTCTATGTCTTTTCGCACTATTCCTAATGCTTGAGAAATAACATTCCTATCAGGGTGTGTGTCCAAGTCTTCTAACGATATATGACCATTGTCAAATAATATTTCAACATAAGAGTCATCCCTAGTAAGCAAATGTAACTGTCCATCCCATAAATAGACACGAGAATCTCCAACCCAGGCAATTTCATAATTCTCATCTTCAAACAACACCGCAACAATAGTCGTTGCCATGCCTTTTTTCTTATCATCTATTTTAACTTCATCAATAAGCGCTTGATGAGCTAGGTGAATTGCTGATTGCAAGGATGCACCTGATTGAATGGCACGAAGAATTGATTTACAAGCCAATTGACTGGCAACTTCTCCCTTTTCTAATCCGCCAACACCATCAGCCACGACATAAAGACCAAGCTGGCTATCAACAAGATAGCTGTCTTCGTTTATTTTCCTTTTACCAATGTGGGTTTGTGTAAAAAAATTAATCATAATTTATTAATTTTAGTTGAGTCACAACCTTTCACCTAGTAAATTAAGCATATTAACTTTTTTTTGTGAGATTCATCACAAATTCTTGATCTCGCAACTTGCGCAAGGCTATTTATAATCATTAACCAATTGAACAAAAGCCTTAACTCCATTGATTAAATTTGTTTCATCAACATAAAACAACGGCGAATGATTGGTCGGAGCTGTTTTAGCATTAACCTCTGGTGGGGTCACTCCCATGAAAAAGAAAAAACCAGGGACTTCTTGAGCAAAATAAGAGAAATCTTCAGCTCCAGTAATCATGCCCATATCAATCACTTTTCCATCTCCAAATACTTTTCTTAAACTTGGGAGCATTTGTTCCACAAGCTCAGGGTTATTGACTGTTACAGGATAACCTGAATGGATAACCAAATCCGCAGTTGCTCCGGATGCTTTGGCTGTGTTTTCAACCACTTGATGTAAGTTTTGATGGATAATATCACGGATTCCCATATCAAAATTTCTTATTGTACCTACCATTTCCACTTTATCTGGGATAATATTACTGCGAATACCACCTTTGATTGCACCAAAAGACACCACTGCCGCTGCTTTAGTGACATCCACTTTACGTGAAACAATGGTTTGTACAGCATTAATTATTTGCGCAGATGCCACAATCGGATCAACTCCTCCCCACGGACGCGAACCGTGAGTTTGCTTACCATTTACGGTTAAATCAAAAGTATCTACAGCTGCCATAGCAGGGCCTGCATGATAACCTAACACACCACTAGGAATGCTTGAAGTCACATGAATGCCAAAAACCACCTCTGGTTTGTATTGTTTAAAAACACCTTCAGCCAACATCATTTCGGCTCCACCTTGCTCTCCTAGTGGAGCGCCCTCTTCTGCTGGTTGAAACAAAAATAAAATTGAACCTTTAAGTGTGTCTTTATTTTTTGCGAACACTTCGGCAGCTCCCATTAACATCGCCACATGTGTATCGTGACCACAAGCATGCATTACGCCCACTGTTTCGCCCCTGTATTCGGTCGTTACTTTTGATGCAAAAGGAACATCCACCTTTTCGGTTACAGGCAGTGCATCCATGTCAGCACGCAATGCAATGATTGGGCCTGGTAAATCTCCTTTTAAAAAACCCACAACTCCAGTATGAGCCACACCTGTTTTTACTTCCATTCCTAGTGACTTGAGATGGTCAGAAATCACTTTACTGGTTCTAAATTCTCGATTGGATAATTCGGGATGAGCATGAAGGTCTCTACGCCAGTCAATAACTTTAGATTCAACATCCGCTATGTCTTGATTAAGTTCTGCTATTGATGCAAATGAAAACAGTAAAAGTGCTGTTACTAAAATAGATTTCATCTTTGTTTCGCCTATTAAAAATAATTATTGTCCCATACACCCCCCCCATAAACAATTAATAAATGCTAGCAGAGATAATAGTTATCATTTATTGAGGTAAGACTTTAGCTTTTAATAAGCCTAGGTATTGCTCATCTTTAATCTCCCAAAATTCATTAGCATTATTTTTACATTCATTAGCCAAATCTAATGCAATTAATGTATTGCCTAGTTTATTATTCGCTTTAGATTTTAGTAATAAATAGGGATAAGGCAAAGGGGTATAACTTAAGGATTCTTCAAGAATTTTCAATCCATTTTTCGCTTGGTTATTGGCAATGTAATATTCTGAAATCAAATTATTGATTGCAATAATAATTTCGCCATCTTTAGTCAATATGGCTGTTGTTTTTGCTTTGAGTAATAGCTGAATAGCTAAATCATCTTGTTTTGATAATAGGTAGTACCTCCCTAAAGATTTATCTATCCTTGGTTGTAATCTAATTTCATCTGTTTCATCAATATATTTTTGTACCTGACTAATTTTTTCTAAAGCTTTTTCTAATTTTTTTTCATCTAAGTATAACTCTATCGACAGCATATGGTTTTTTAGTAAAGCTCTTTTATTATTTGAATTTTTTGCAGATTGCAGATGTTCTTTTAATAACATTTCAGATTTAATCCAATTCTTTTGAGCTCTAGCAATATCAATAGCATATTGTTTACTAATTTGTAACATAGCACTATAGTCAATCTCAATAGCAATCTCTCGCATTTCCTGATTGGCCTGCCATGCTTTGGTAAAATTCCCTTGCACCATCAACAAATAAATCAACTCATTCAAAGTAGCTCCAATACCAAGTTTAAAATTTAACGTTTTAGAAATTAATAACGCTTTTTCAAGATGCATGACAGATTCTTTATATTTAGATTGGTGTGTTGTTATCCTTGCAAATGTTGAATAGGCTTTGGCCTCGCCTAACAAATCTTCTAATCTATTGTAGAGTTTTATGGCTTTTTTTATTGTAGTTTCTGCTTCACCTGTTTTTCCTAACGTTTGAAGAATACTGGATTTTTTTTGCAATACATTGGCTAAAAAATCATAATTTAAAGATTTGGTTGCTTCTTTTTCAAGAATATTTAATTGCTCAAGTGCTTTTTGGTATTCGGTAAGTTTTGCATAGGTATGGCTAAGGTTATAACGAATTTCATTAGTTTGATAGGTTTCTGCATCATTATATTTACCTAGGGTTTGTAAATAGAGTTTTTTAGCCTGTTCATATTTACCCTGGGTGTCATAAATATCTCCGCGCATTGTTTCAACCTGAATCTTCAATTGTGAAAAACCATCTATTTCTGAAAGCGTAGTAAGTATCGCCAAACTCTCCTCTAATTTACCTTCAGCTACTTTTACCTGTGCAAGCTGAAGCCTTGCTAAATAAAAGTCTGGTTTTTCTTTTAAAGAAAGCTTAAAAGAATATTCTGCTTTTTCAAATTCGCCTTTTCCAAGGCTAGCCAATCCATGCATATAGAGTTCTATCGTATAAGAATCATCAGGAATAAGTGAATTAATCGCATTAATAGAACTAGAGTTATCAACAGAATCAGCAATCCAACGACTAGCTGATTTCATTGCTAAACCTAAATTCTGATTTGAGAATGTTTGTGACTCCTGAGATTGCGACTTATCAATCAACGACAATTTAATAGTATAAATGCCGCCTTTTTGAGTAATACTAATCTGGGCAACTTTTAGGTTGGGCGACAGTTTCCACTGATTATTTATGTATTGTTGTTTATTGAGATATCTAGGCTTTTTTTCTAAGTCTTTTATATAACCAACGTTTACAGAACTAAAAAGCTGATCCATAAATTGAACAGATGAATCCGCAAGCCAATTATCTTTTATTGTAGTGTCATTTTCAGAAACAAAAATCAATGGGATTTTATTTTTAGGTTTACCTGTGTGATCTAAAGCATTGAAAACCAAAACAATACTAATTATGCCAATAATCAATAGAGTAGTCATTACTCTTTTTTTTCTTGAGGATTTACTTGCTTTATCTTTTACACCTCCAATCTTTACTTTTGGGACAAACATTAACCCTTTGCCATAAACTGTCTTAATGTATACATCTTCTTTTGCTGAATTAAGAACTTTGCGTAGTTTTGAGATAATTTGGTCAATTGAATTTTCAGTAACATGTCTACCTTTCCAAACATTGTCAATAAGCTGGTTCTTAGTAAACATAACACCAGAATTTTCAATTAAATACAGCAACAATTCGTATTGACCTTTTGTTAATTCCAAAATTTCATTATTGTTATACAGTTCTTTTGTATCTGTATCTAAAGTAAATTGTAAAAAATTATATCTCATATATTTATGGATTATACAGTGTTTAACAATCAGTTTAAATTAGATTATTATGAAATTTCTGCAATAACCCAAATCCCGATATAGAAAGTACGATGATAGCACAAGTCCTTGATGCACCTAGAAAACCCAGAAAAAGCTTCATCACCAATGAGGTGACTTTAGTTTTTCTTGATTTCCTATGCACATCAGTTACTTGCACCCTCAAACGCATTTCTATATCGGGATTTGGGAATAATCAGAAACTATTCAGTGTTTCGACAGAATCTTTTGCAAGTAATTTTCTATACTTTTCTTTTCAATAGTAATTTAAAAAATAAAGGAAACCAATGATGAAATTTATAACACTATTAACTTCGCTGCTCATAACAATACTAGTTCATGCAACACCATCGGATGATTTTGTGATAACAGTAAAAACAGATAATCCAGGTCTGTCAGGTAATAGTGCATTTACTATACCAACAAGACCAGCATTAACTTATAAATACGATGTGGATTGTAATGATGATGGTACATACGAAGTCTTAGATGCCAACAGTGATTACACCTGTGATTATTCAGGATTAGGTGGACCTGGTACTTATACTCTTCGGGTAAAATCAGATGTCACTGATAGCTTTCCTGCCATTCATTTTAATGACTCAGGTGATAAAGATAAAATTCTGACTGTACAACAATGGGGGAAAAATCCTTGGTTAGTTATGGATAGTGCCTTTCAAGGTGCGTCAAACTTGACAATTACCGCTACTGATGCACCAGATCTATCTGCTGTATCATCAACATTTGAAATGTTCAAAGATGCCGTATCAGTGGATACTGATTTGGCGGGCTGGGATGTTACCAATATTAATGTCATGAATGGGATGTTTTCAGGTGTGACCTTATCAAGGGCTAATTACGATGCCATATTGATTAGTTTTAACAATCAAAATGTAATAGACGGTGTTCCATTTGATGCAGGCAACTCTAAATATTGTGCCATACTAGCACGACAAAACCTTGTCGATAATGCTGCACATAATTGGGATATTCTCGATGGAGGTCAAGGCTTAGGGTGTCCAGACCCAACTGATGATTTTGTTATTACTGTAAAAACTGACAATCCAGGTGTTTCTACCAATACTCAATTTAGAATCCATACAAATTCTTTAGAAACATACGACTATAGTGTTGACTGTGATAATAATAGCATCTATGAAATTGCTAGTGCTACGGGGGATTACACTTGCCAATACCCAAGTTCAGGGACTTATACTTTAAGAATAAAATATAACCGAGTGACTAATGCAGGTTTCCCCAGTATAAGTTTTTTCGGAGTAGCCGATGCTGATAAATTATTAACCATTGAACAATGGGGAACAAACCCGTGGACAACTATGAATAGTGCTTTTAGAAATGCCAATAATTTACTTACAACAGCAACAGACATTCCTGATTTCTCAAATTTAAATTCTTTAAATCACATGTTTCGAGACGCAGGTTTAGTAAATCCTAATACCAGTAATTGGGATACTTCTTCAATTGAAACTATGGAATCAATGTTTAATGGTGCTACTTCTGCCAATCCAGATACCAGTAATTGGGACACTTCTTCAGTTACAACAATGTTTTCCATGTTTAGAGGAGCAACCTCTGCAAATCCAGATACAAGTAGTTGGAATACTTCCTTAGTTGAAAATATGGTCTCAATGTTTAATGGTGCTATTTCTGCAAATCCAGATACCAGTAACTGGAACATTGAAAATGTAGGATTTATGCTTGGTATGTTTAGTGGTGTGACACTCCCTTCACTTGATTATGATGCAATATTAATTGGCTTTAGCCAACAAAATGTCAAACAAAATGTATTCTTTTCCGGTGGGAATTCAAAATATTGTACTCAAAGTGCCCATGATATATTAGCTGTGGATAATAATTGGAACATTAATGATGATGGCATTGATACAAATTGTAATTCATTTGATGATTTCGTCATAACCGTAAAAACTGACAATCCAGGTTTCACCATACCTGAAATGTTTCGCATACCAACCAAGCCAGGTTTAACTTATAATTATAATGTGGATTGTAATGACGATGGTATCAATGAAGCAACTGCACAGACAGGAGATTATTTTTGTGATTATTCTGTAGGTGGATTAAATTTAGGTGCTGGAACATACACCATCCGCATAAAAGACAACACAGGTACAGGTGATGGCTTTCCAAGTATAAACTTTAATAACACTTTTGACCGCTTAAAAATTATAACTGTTGAAAAATGGGGAACAGGCAAATGGACAAATATGCAACGTGCCTTTTATGGTGCTGAAAATCTTACCTTTTCTACCATAGAAGGGAATCCTGATTTTTCTAGTGTAACAACGATGGAAGGCATGTTTTGGAAAGCCACTTTAGCTAATCCAAAAACAACAAACTGGGACACATCATCAGTAACAGATATGCGCAGTCTCTTTAATCAAGCAGAAAATGCCCAACCTGATACCAGCTTGTGGGATACTCACTTGGTTGAGGATATGTCCTTTATGTTTCGCCAAGCCTTTTTAGCCAACCCAGATACAAGCTTATGGGATACTTCCAAAGTTTTGAGTATGAGCTCAATGTTTAACCAAGCAAGTATTGCCACACCTGATACCAGTAGTTGGGATACAGCAATGGTCAATAACATGAGTTTTATGTTTAGGTTGGCATTAGTTGCCGAACCAGATGTAAGCAGTTGGAATGTCGAGCAAGTGGGTGATTTTGACAATATGTTTATTGGCACAACACTTTCTACAACAACCTACGACAATTTATTAATAACATTTGATGCCCAAAACGTACAAGCAAACAAATTGTTCCACGGTGGCAACTCTAAATATTGTGCTATTGCTGCGCACGATAATTTAGATATGGGTGATAATTGGACAATTACCGATGGTGGTATGGATACCAACTGCCCTAGCCCATTAGATGACTTTGTTATCACCGTAAAAACTGACCACCTAGGGACTTCTGCTGATAATGAATTTACCATTCCTACAAATCTTGGACAAGCCTACGACTACAGTGTTGATTGTGATAATGATGGCATCAATGATATTTTAGGAGCAACTGGAGATTCTACTTGTATATACCCAAGTGCTGGAACATATACAATTAGAATTAAATACAACCAAGCGACCAATGCAGGCTTTCCACGAATATATTTTAATGGTAATGGAGATACACAGAAATTATTAACCATAGAGCAATGGGGAACAAACCCTTGGGCAAGTATGAGTAGCGCCTTTGAAGGAGCAAGCCACTTAACAACAACAGCATTAGATGTTCCAGATTTTTCTAACATGACATTTATGTTTCAAATGTTTAAAAATGCAACCTTAGTAACTCCCAATACCAGTAATTGGAATACTTCCTCTATTGTAACAATGTTTGAAATGTTCAGGGGAGCAACATCGGCCAATCCTGATACCAGTAACTGGAATATAGAAAATGTTACAACAATGAATCGTATGTTTTTAGGGGTTACGCTTCCAACTGCAAGTTACGATGCAATATTGATAAACTTTAGCCAGCAAATTGTGAAACAGAATATAAATTTTCATGGTGGCAGTTCAAAATATTGTGCTTTAATTGCTCATGATATTTTAGATATAAATAATGGCTGGACAATAATAGATGGAGGTTTAGACACAAACTGCCCTCCTCTAGTTGAAGATGTTTTCTCCAACGGTTTTGAGGATGTGATTATCTTCAAATCTACCGAAGCACAATTTGTTTATGATTTTTCCCAAGTTTCAGTTAAAGATTTAGACGAAAACCCATTACTAATAGCTAAAGGAATAAATAATCAACATCAGCCTACTCTACTGATATATTTGCGTAATGACTTGGGTCAATTACAAATAAGGCAAGATTTTATTGATGATGAAAACCAATGGGTTCAAGGGTCATGGGAATCAATTGAAAACAATAAAAATACGTTAATCCATTGGAGTAAATAAAATGAATACGCATTTGAAAAAATTATTGTTGCCACTTGCCTTGTTTATTAACCCAGCACAAAGTGCCATACAAGATGATTTTGTTATCACCGTAAAGACCAATAACTCAGGCACTTCTACTGATGTACAGTTCAATATCCCAACAAATCCGGGAGATACTTACAACTACAATGTCGATTGTAATAATGATGGAATCGATGAAGTAACTGGGGCAACAAGTAATTATTTGTGTAACTATGCCAGTTCAGGAACTTACATCATAAGAATCAAAGATAATACAGGTACTGGGGATGGCTTTCCAAGGGTTCATTTTAACAGCCAAGATGATAAAGATAAATTACTCACCATTCAACAGTGGGGCTCAGGCAAATGGACAAGCATGAAAGCAGCCTTTAAAGGCACATCAAATTTACAAGTGACAGCAGCAGACTCACCAGATTTAAATCTAGTCATTGATATGTCTCAAATGTTTATGGATGCAACAAACATGAATGGTGATATAAGTCAGTGGCAACCTGAATTTGTAGAAGATTTTAGTCAAATGTTTTCAGGTGCATCCTCATTTAATCAAAATATAGGAGGATGGCAGCTTGGAGAAGCATCTACATTTTTTGAAATGTTTAAAAATGCCACCTCTTTTGACCAAGATATAAGTAATTGGGATTTAGGAAACATGCTTGAGTTATCAGGGATGTTTTCAGGTGCAACTTTGTCTGTTGCTAATTATGATACTTTATTAGTCGGGTGGAATGCTCAAAATCCACAAGCAAATTTAACTTTCGATGGCGGCTTTTCAAAATATTGTGCCATAACAGAGCATGATAATTTAACTTCAAATTTAGGGCATAAGTGGACGATAACAGATGGTGGTATTGACACCAATTGCCCAAGTCCATTAAATGATTTTATTATTACAGTCAAAACTGACAACAACGGTACATCTACAGATTTACAGTTTGAGATACCTACAAATGGCAGCACTTACAATTACAATGTTGATTGCGACAATGATGGCATTGATGAAATCACAGGAGCAACCGGCAATTATCTATGCGAATATGCCAGTGCAGGAACTTATACCATCAGGATAAAAGATAATTCAGGTGTAAAAACAGGATTCCCTAGGATTTATTTTAATAATCGTTTTGATAAAGAGAAAATTATTGCCGTAGAACAATGGGGAACAGGTATCTGGTCAAGTATGTATCATGCTTTCTATGGAGCAAAAAGCTTATTAACAACAGCAGCAGATCAACCTGATTTTTCTCAATTAATAGATTTAACCGGTATGTTTAGAAACGCATTCTTGGTAAATCCAAATACAGGTAATTGGGATGTTTCAAATGTAAAGTATATGAAAGATATGTTTAAAGGGGCAAGATCGGCATTGCCTAATACAAGTAATTGGGTAACTTCAAACGTCACTAGAATGAGCGGAATGTTTGATTTCGCATCTATAGCAAATCCTGATACGAGTAACTGGGATACATCGCAAGTCACCAGTATGAGTTATATGTTTCGGGCAGCACCATTAGCTACTCCAAATACCAGTGGGTGGGATACTGGAAAAGTAACAGGTATGAGGGATATGTTTAACTCAGCTGACAAAGCCAACCCTGATACCAGTAACTGGGATACTTCAAAGGTAAGATCAATGAATAGTATGTTTTTTAGTGCGGATATAGCAACTCCAGATACCAGCAATTGGGATACATCTTTAGTAGAAGACATGGGACAACTATTTCGTATTGCTAAAATGGCTAACCCAAATACAAGTAGTTGGAATACTTCAAATGTGGTTTATATGGATCGTATGTTTGATGATGCGGATTTAGCAACGCCAGATACCAGTGGATGGAACACCTCAAAAGTAACTAATATGAGAGGGATGTTTAGTGGAGCTTTACTTGCAAACCCCAATACCAGTAATTGGGATACTTCAAAAGTAATCGATATAAGTTCAATGTTCTCATATGCACGTTTAGCCAGTCCAGATACTACTAATTGGGATACTTCAAAAGTAATTAGGATGAATCGTATGTTTTTGAATGCCGATAAAGCTAAACCTAATACCAGTAACTGGGATACTTCATCAGTTACAACAATGGAAAATATGTTTAACTCAGCTGATATAGCAAATCCTGACACAAGTAACTGGGATACATCGCAAGTCATCAGTATGAGTAATATGTTTCGGTCAGCACAATTAGCTAACCCTAACACAAATGGATGGGACACCTCCTCAGTTACCAATATGAACCAGATGTTTTATAAAGCTTACTCTTCTAACCCCAACACTGAAAATTGGAATATTTCAAAAGTAACTGAAATGGATGATATGTTTTATGATGTTACTCTAGCAACTATTACTTATGACCATATTTTAATAGATTTTAACAATACGGCCTTTGAAACAGGTATTGTATTTAATGGTGGTAATAGTAAGTACTGTAGTGCCGAAGCACAATCTGCTAGAGAAAACCTCATTAATAACTATAACTGGACAATTACTGATGGTGGGCTATGTCTTGATTCAAACATTTTTGATGACTTTGTGATTAAAGTTACAACTGATAATAGTGGTGTCACTAATGATTTGAGCTTTAAAATTCCCGCAAAATCTGATTTAATTTATAACTATAATGTAGATTGTGATAACGATGGAAACAATGAAGCAACAGGACTAGATAGCTCATATATTTGTCAATATGCAGATGCAGGTACCTATGTTATAAGGATTAAAGACAATACGGGTTTAGGCAATGGCTACCCTAGTAGTTACAGCCAATTTCATGAAGACAAAAAGAAAATGGTTTCAGTACTTCAATGGGGTACGGGAAAATGGCAAACAATGGAAAGAGCCTTTGGTGATGCTGAAAATGTACATATAGTAGCCAAAGATAGTCCTGATATATCACATGTAAGTAGTTTTTCCTCTATGTTTGAGAATGCTTTTGTATCTAACCCAGATGTTAGTGATTGGGATGTAACAACTATCACTGATATGACTGATATGTTTAATGGGATAACACTATCATCTGATGTTTATGATGACTTATTGTTAAGTTTTAATGCTCAAAACTTACAAATCGGCATTGATTTTAATGGAGGAAATTCAACTTATTGTGCGATTGATGCCCATGATAACTTAACAAATATTGCCACTGGTCATGGGTGGTTGATTGCAGATGATGGTGTCGGTGCAAACTGTGCCCAAAGTGATGACTATTTTATCTTTAGTGTTGATACTAACACAACTGGAGTGGGTACTTCATCGTCAACACAATTTACTATACCGACACTAGGTAGTGGCTATAACTATGATGTAATCTGTGATGTTGATAACCCTCAAACAAGCACCGCTAGATCTCTTACGGCAAATTATACATGTAACTACCCGATGGCAGGAACCTATACTATAAAAATTTCGTCCAATGTAGATAATGCAATATTTGGAGGGGGTTTTCCTCGAATTTATTTTAATAACGAAGGTGACAAGCTAAAAATAACTGAAATTAGCCAATGGGGTAGCGGGGTATGGAAAAGTATGGAATCAGCCTTTAGAGGCACAAGCAACATGATTGTAACGGCAACCGATACACCAAATTTAACACAAGTTACTGACATGAGTCAGATGTTTAGGTTTGCCTCTTTGGCAAATCCAAATGTGAGTTTGTGGGACACTTCAAATGTCACAACTATGGAGCTAATGTTTAATGGAGCCTTAGCGGCGACTCCCAATATAAGCAATTGGGATGTTAGTAATGTAGATAACATGGACAATATGTTGTTAGGACTAACTCTACCAACAACAACCTATGATGCCACATTAATCAACTTTAATTTACAAAACTTACAATCTGGTGTCAATTTCCATGCAGGAGACTCGAAATATTGTGCTGTAACAGCACATGACAATTTAACCAATATAACCACAGGGTTTGGATGGACAATTACCGACGGTGCTTTAGATACAAATTGCCCTCCTTTAGTTGAAGATGTTTTTACTAACGGATTTGAGGATGTGGTTATTTTCAAATCTGCCGAAGCACAATTTGTTTTTGATTTTTTCCAAGTTTCAGTTAAAGATTTAGACAAAAACTCATTACTAATAGCTAAAGGGTTAAATAATCACCATCAGCCTACTCTATTGATATATTTGCGTAATGATTTAGGACAATTGCAAATAAGAAAAGATTTTATTGATGAAGAGAATCAATGGATTCAAGGACCGTGGGAATCCATTGAAAACAACAATAATACGTTAATCCATTGGAATAAAACAAGGTTTTCTCAACAGATAAAATAAGCAAGGTTACACTGGAAATATTGGGGGAAATAGAACCACAAGTTATATGATTATTATAATACTTAACTTGTGGCTTTATTTATCTTTTAAGCAGCTTATCCTTAGTAGTTGGCTTTGTTTACCGTTTTAAGCCCCTATTCACTGCCAAAGTGCTAATAATACTAGGGTTTATGAGCAAATCGAGTATAATCGCGACCTTGAAATTTTAAGCTTAAGGAAACACTGTGACTACACATATACGTAACATTGCCATCATCGCTCACGTTGATCATGGAAAAACAACCCTCGTTGATGAACTCATCAAACAATCAGGCACACTTGGCGATAGAGCCGATGATCCAAACCGTATGATGGACTCTAACGAATTGGAAAAAGAAAGAGGTATCACTATTCTTTCAAAAACAACTTCAATTCAATATACCGATAAACGTGATGGTAAAGAATACAAAATCAATATTGTTGACACTCCGGGCCATGCTGATTTTGGTGGAGAGGTTGAACGTGTATTGAGTATGGTTGATTCTGTATTGTTATTAGTTGATGCCGTTGATGGTCCAATGCCACAGACTCGTTTTGTGACATCTAAAGCTTTTGAAATGGGTTTTAAACCGATTGTTGTTATTAACAAGGTTGACCGCGATGGTGCTCGTCTTGATACAGTCATGGAACAAACTTTTGATTTGTTTGATTCATTGGGTGCTACTGATGATCAACTGGATTTTCCAATTGTTTATGCTTCCGCGATTAATGGTTATGCCAATATGGACGAAGAAAGTCGTGATGGTGATATGACAGCTTTATTTGAAACCATCATTGATAAAGTTGATGCTCCAGATGTTGAAGTTGATAAACCTTTTCAAATGCAAATTACTACCTTAAATTACAACAGCTTTTTAGGCTTAATTGGTATTGGGCGTATCAAACGTGGTTCAATTAGTACCAATACTCCTGTGACTGTTATTGATGAAGGTGGTAAAGTAAGAAATGGACGTGTATTAAAAGTATTCGGTTTTAAAGGATTAGAACGGATTGAAGTTAAAGAAGCATCTGCTGGTGATATTGTTGCAATTTCTGGCGTGGATAAAATCAGTATCTCTGATACGGTTTGTCAAAGAGACAAGGCTGAATCGATTAAACCATTATCAGTTGATAGACCAACCATTTCTATGTTGTTTTGTGTAAACAACTCACCTTTTGCTGGGCAAGATGGTAAATACCTGACTTCTCGTCAAATTAAAGACCGTTTAGAATTAGAAGCAACATACAACGTTGCATTGCGTGTAGAAGCTACCGACGATGCAGACAAATATAAGGTCTCTGGGCGTGGCGAATTGCATTTATCAGTATTGATTGAAACCATGCGTCGTGAAGGCTATGAGTTGGCTATTTCACGCCCTGAGGTTATCTTCAGAGAAATTGATGGCAAAATCTGTGAACCTATTGAAGATTTAATGGTTGATGTTGAAACTGCACATCAAGGTGCGGTAATGGAAAAACTATTAGAACGCAAAGCATCGATGAAAGACATGATGCCTGACTCAACAGGTCGTGTGCGCATGCACTTTCATGCCCCAGCGCGAGGCTTGATTGGTTTTCAATCAGAATTCAAAACATTAACCTCTGGTTCAGGCATCATGACTCATGTATTTGATCATTACGCTCCTAAATTTGAGAATTTAATGAACGGCAGAAAAAATGGCGTTCTTGTTTCAAACTCTCAAGGCAAAGCATTAGCGTTTGCTTTATTTAATCTACAAAACAGCGGGCGTTTATTGGTTGCAACCAATGCACCAGTTTATGAAGGTCAAGTGATCGGTTTAAATTCACGTAACAATGATTTAACTGTAAACCCAACCAAAGGAAAACAATTAAATAACATTCGTGCTTCTGGTAAAGATGAGTCTATTATTATATCTCCACCAATCATTCTATCTTTAGAGCAAGCGATGGAATTTATTGAAGACGATGAATTGGTTGAAGTAACACCTGAGTCTATCCGTGTTCGTAAGAAAATATTAACAGAAAGTGAACGAAAACGCGCAGGACGTCCGCCAAGAAGATAAATATATCTTCACAAGCATATAAAAAAAGAGCTACAATGTTAGCTCTTTTTTTATGCCTGATATTTCTATGTCAAAAAACACTTCACCAAAAACAGAACAACACGTTATAGATTTAATAAATCATTTAGGGTTAGAAACTCAACGCCTTAAGTTAAAGAAATTTATTGAGAAAGATGTTGAGTTTAATGTTGAACATGCAATGAATCCTAAAATCATGCGTTATATCAAAGACCCACAAACAATTGAAGAAACTCGCAAAATAACTCTTCAAATTGCTCAAGATTGGATAGGCAGTGAAGGTGACTGGGTTTTATTTGCAACAACACTCAAGGACACAGGGCAATACATCGGCATGGTCTGTTTTCGTTATGAATCCATTGAAAATGACACAGTAGAAATAGGTTGGCGTCTAGGCTTGGAGTACCATGGCAAAGGCTATGCAACTGAAGCTGCCCAAGCATTACTGGATTTTATTAAACAAAAAATTAAACCGCATAAAGTTGTGGCTTACTGTGTCGCCGAGCATACAGGTTCATCTAATATCATGATAAAACTCGGCATGCAACACGAAGCGACTTTGCGTGAATTTAGCAAGCTCGGTGGCAAGTGGTTTGATGAAGCTATCTATGGATTAATTCTCAACTCATAACCCCTAGGAGGGTGTAAACTAAACTGTATGCACAGCTATGCTCTTCATTGCTTGACGCTTTAAAGCTTTTGATATCAAACCTCTTTTAATTCTCAAAATTAGAACCATTATCTCCAACACTAATTAAAATACCTATATACTAATCCCAATTGATTAATATATAGATATTCTCTCTCTCCTTCGCAGGTAAATGAGCAACCGTGGGATTGCTTACTCATTTAACTTATTAACAGCTCGTTGTCAAATAATATAAACCCTAGCCTTTGGTAATTATGCAGCTGACAATCTTTTGTGCATCTGCTGTACAAACTTGGATATAACCATTACCGAGTTGTGTGACACCAATAGAGCCTGTTCCTACTGCAGATATACCAGAACCTCCAGTGCCAACTGCAGATATCCCATTATTCCCAGTGCCTACTGCAGATATACCCGAACCTCCAGTTCCAACAGCCGCATTTACATTGATTGTCATTAGAAGTATTAGTGCTATTATTACTTTTTTCATTTTATTTCTCTTGTATTATCGTTATCATTAAATTCAAAAACCGATACTCCGTATGCTGGATAAGTATCAGGTTTGACATCACTTTCATGTTTTTCTAGAAGCTCTATTAAGTTATTAAAATTATCTCGTAACTGCAATCTAATCTCTCGCTTCAATTTTTTAATATTCTCTGGTGGAATTTGAGTTGAAACTGTTGACATTTCATAATTTTTATCATCAATAGAAATTTCCTGTAAATTATGTAACACCGTATTTGCAAATCTATTTAATAAATTTGTTGAAATGTCAAAGTATTGAAGATTAACATTTACATCAGTCTCCTGAGCAAACACTAACTCAACTTTTTCACCATGGTCAATTACACTACCAATCCTCACTAGTTCAGTCAGAATCGCTTGGTAGGTCAACATCCCTGGAGTCCATTGTTCACAGATGCTTTGAAAGCTGGCAAACGGTCCTTTTTTTGGTAATTTCTTACCACCCTCATAATACTTATTGAGTGTCCATTTCATGTCACTGAGTATCAAAGTGAGCTTGTTTGACTTAATATTTGGCATATCCCCTTTGAGGTAATCTCTTATGTAACGTCTGTTTATTCCTGTTCTTACCGAGATTTCAACAATTGTTGCCTTTGGATTTTGCCTCTGTGCTTCTATTACCAGTTGTTCATTGAGGTAGTGGTTATAATCGTTTTTATTCAGATTAAACTTTAATATTAGTTTGGCAATCGCTTTAGAAAAAAGCCGGACTAATCTTTTTGGAATAGGGTTTAAATGCCCTATTGGATTTGTTTGATTGGTGTTTTGCATAAAATATAATCAACCTATAGTGAGAACAGGCTTATTCTAATATAAATTTCATACAATAACTAAATTTTTTGTGTATTTTTGCACATTTATATTTAAAACAGTGTATTTAATTAGAATAAGCTGTAAATATAAAATTAAAACAAACATATTTCACAAGCTTGATATACTACCAAGTCCCGATATAGAAACGCGAAATAGAGTGCAATCGCTTGGTGCGTATAGCGAATATAAAAAACACGTTGCCACCTTATTGCTGATTAAGCATTTTTTGAATTTGCTAGGCGAATCAAGGGCTGTGCTGAATGGTTTTTACTTAAGAGTTAACTTATTGAATATTATCACAATTATTCCAAAAGAGTGGCTCTTCACCGCTTAGGTGAGTAAAAAAGGATGCTGAGCATAGAACATTGACGAGTCATCTTTTAAAGATGACTGTCTAATTTTAAGCTTAAAATATTCAGTATCTTGAATTCCCCTAGCTCTTTTTCTAATCATTCCAATGGCAATGTTTCCTGCTTCAATAATTGCACTGGTTAATTTATGTTTAGCATAGTTTGCAATGCCAATACTGTGTTTCTTTAATGAGTCAGCAAATTTTTTAAGGTAGTGCATATTGGTTTCATATGCTAATTCACACCATGCTTTAATGCCATCTGACATCTCGTCGAATGTTGGTAGGTGCCACAGTTCTTGTAGTTGTTCTTTGAGGATATATAGCGTATTGAGATTACTGTTGTTGGAAAGTAAATTCTCTAGCCTTGTAGTGTGTTTTGGTTTAAGTTTATCAGCATTTTTCAGCAATAAGTAATGACAACCTTTGAATAATTTCTTCCCTGTGATATCTGCCTTTCTAAACTCCACTCTTCTTTGGTTGCTAATGGCTTTAGAATAATTTTGCATTACATGGAACCTATCAAAAACAACATCAGCATGGGGTAAGTTCTCTCTTACTGATTTTTGATAAGATGGCCCCATATCCATTGCCACAGCTTTAATTCCAAGGACGGTCTCTTTAGGCAATTGTTTTAGGAAACTTGAAAATACATCAGCAGTACGGCCTGTTCCAACCCAGATTAAGTGTCCTTCTTGCATATCATAAACCAGTGTCATGTAATCATGTCCTTTGGCTCGGGCAACCTCATCAACACCAATATATTTTAAATTTGTTAGGATACTCGGATCTAGTGCCGGTAAGGTTTCGTGTAAATAGCGTTTATCAATGTTTTTAATGGTTTCCCACCTGATGCCGAGGTGTTTGGATACGGCTGAAATACTCATATGACGACACAATCCGCTGATTAAACGACAGAATCGTTTAGAGTGACGACAACCTAAATCAACAAAGGCGTTGTCTTCAACAAGACGATAACCATCATGAGTGTTAACTTCAGCCAGTTCTATTTTAACCAAACAAGGGCGACCAAGTAATGGTAAATCTTTTATCGTTCGATGGATGTATAAATTAATACTTGTCTTGAGTTTTGAGACTGGATCAATCACCTTAGTGCGTTTATCACGGCTGCAAGTTATTACTATTTCACCTAAGTTTTGTTGTTGAATAGAGTTGACTACTTGGCCGCTTATACCTAAAATATTCACTGGGATGCTTGTACTCATTTATCTACCTGTATATTAAGTTGTTAGAAACCTTATAATACAACAAGTTAGGTTTGAACTTGCATCCTTTTTTTACTCACCTAAGCGGTGAAGAGCCTGTCAGGCAGTGTGGCTTTGAGTGCTCCCTCTGCTCCCCATAAGGTCTTGCCTAATGGTAAAGCAGGCATACGCACACCTTTTTCATTAAAGCCACCTGCCAGTAGTTTTTCTTCCATTGAAGATAAATTAAGCTTAGTATTATGCATACCTGCTTTATTGAATATAAATTCTTGGAGTAATTTCTGATAAGTTTTTTTATAAACGCGCTCTAAAATATGAGCTACCATGTTTGTGCCTAAATTTGAATAAAGAAATTGTGTTCCTGGTTCTTGTTCTATGACAATTTCTTTCAGGTCTTGAAAAAATTTTGTTTTAGTGTAGTTTTTTTCAGCCAGGTGTAATCTATTCCACAATAAACCATCATCGTTATTAAAGGGTACCGCTTCAAAATCTTTGTGATTAGCTGGCAAACCTGAGGTATGGGTAATTAGATGTCTAATTTTTATGGGTTTATCCTTGAAAGCTAAGTTGGGGTAATCTTTTTCTAAATATTTTCTGATGTCATCATCAACGCTAAATTTGCCATCTAAAACGGCTTGAGCAACAAGTGTTCCTGTGAAGGACTTTGTCACTGAAGCAATTTCAAAAAAGGTTTTGTCATTGGCTTTTTTGCCTTTTTCTAATTCACCAAAATAACCAGTATAAGCTTTTCCATCTTTGTATATGCCAATGGATAAAGAACGGAATACCGGGTCTTTTAGCAGTTGTAAAGCGTGTTTTTGTGTATTTTTCTTTAAAAATTCAATTGTAGTGTTAGCCTGTTCTTTTGCACTAACATTAAAGCTTAATAAGCTGAATATGATTATTGAAAAATGTTTTCTTACTGAGAATTTGATTTTTAGTTTTTTATTATTCATATTTATTTAATTCCATAGGCGTTTCTAAACCGATAAGTTTGATTACTTTATTTTTCTTATTCCATACGAATTGAATGCGTTCTTTTATAGGGTCAACTACGAATATATGATTATCTGTTGGTAACAGTTTAAATGTTCCCTTACCTATCATTGTGGCGTAGAGTTGTGAACTTTTAAGTTTTACATGTATTTCAATCGAATCGGATTTGTATTTCCCAACATAGGGTTTTAAATCAATTGTTGAACTACTGATTATTTTATTAAGGTTAATTAATTGATCATAATTTTCAGAATGAATAGAATCTGACTTTTTTAACTGATGCAAAGCTAGATCATAGGCTTTTTGAAAAGCCTTTTCACTTTCTATTGCAAATGTAGGAATAACACCAACGCCTTCAAAACTAGTCTTTGTAACCGCATTAATTGTTTCTTCTGAAGAGATGGTAATACTGAATTTATCATTGATTTTATAGGTCATTGCACCATGTCCTGCACCTGCCGTGACTTCTCCAACAACCTCACTGCGCTTAAGGTGTTTTAAAATATAAGCCAGTGATTCTCCTGCGGATGCAGTATTTCCATTGGTCAGAACATAGACTGGAATATTAGGCAACTTAGTATTTGTTGGTTTTTCAGTTGTCCAAATACTTTTTTTAGAATCATCGAAACGAACATAATAATCAGAAAGTTTAATGGATTCCCCTGCTATTAGATAACTAATAAAATAGGCAACAATATCTTCATAACCACCACTGTTATCTCGAACATCTAGGATGAGTGCTTTTGAGTTTCTAAGCATATTGAATAGAGAATCAATAGATTCTTTTGCATTCGTAAAATTCCCCCAGTTACTAAAGTGGCTAATCTTTACGTAACCAATGTTACCATCTAAGTGTTTTATTTCTTGATAGCCATAATTTGTCCATAAGCCTTTTTTATCAAGAAGCTTATTCTCAAAAACATTTGAAACTGAGGATTTAGATTTTTGAGGTCGATAATTTATATTGAGATGTTGGTCATTATTTATTGAACGTATATCCAGTGTTAATCGATGTGCAAATTCGTAGGGACTAGAAATTTTATTGTATTGTCCGGATTTTTGATTACCCAATAATACTTGTGTGATTGTTTTTGCAGTGTTGGCTGAAACATAATACTTATTCAAAAGTTTGACAACTATTTGAATAACATTTTTGACTTCTTGTTGAGAGAGTTGAATAGGGTTGTTTTCTTTGTTCAACGCAGTATTGGAAAATAGTAATAAAAAGACTAATAAACATTTTAGGTAGGTATGCATAAATTAATGACCATGAAATATATTGAACAAACCATATTAGTTAAAACTGCGAAAGTTTCTTATTGATACTGAAGATTATCTTGTCGATTATGAATTTACTTTAAATTTTGTCTATATTCAGAAGGTGTGATGCCTTGTATAGCTTTAAATGCACGATTAAATGGTGATAAGGAATTAAAACCATGTTGCATGGCGATAGTGAGAATTGGGATGTGTGCATTGTCACTATTTGAAAAGGCTTCTTTAATGGCTTGGATTCTAAATGCATTAATGTAAGTACTAAAATTTTCATGACCTAAGGTTTGGTTAATGAAATCTCTTAGTCTATGTGGACTCACACCAAGTTTATTGGCTAAGGTGGAAATGGTAAGTCCATTTTTTAAATAAGCTTTATTTTCAATTATTTCAGTTTCGAGTTTTTTTAGCAGAAGTGAATCGCGAGCACTTAGCTCTTGTTTACTTGATTTATTAAATTCATCAAAAGAAAACTTGTGGGAATTAATACTAAACAACCAAAAACATAACCATATTATAGCAGGCCAAATAGCGATTAATTTAATTGTTGGTAATGATAAATTCCAATTATTGATAACACTTAAAAACTCAACAAGTGCTGATGTTATGCCAATAAAAGCTATTAATAAGATAAAATAGATGCGTGATTTTCTGCGACTTTCTAATAAGTCATCTCCTCGCCCTTTGAGGGTAACAACAATCATATGCAACATTAAAACCACGGAAAAAAATTGAATCACAATAACCCACCATGAAGGTAAGTAACTGACAAAACCAAATTGTACTAACCGAACATAAAGTATGGAGGCACTGTATAAAATCCCAAATAAAAGATATGATTTTTTTAATTTAAAATCTTTTTGAAATAAAGAAAGGGCAAACAACCAAACAAAAATTAAATGCGGAACATCCATAAATCTAAAAACAATTCTAGTGGCACTTGGGAGTTGCAAATATTCTGGTGTAAACCCTAAAAAGAGTGCACTTAGGCTTAGGCATGAAAGTAATAAGTAAAGTGTGCTTTTTGAATGACGCAAATCACGAATAAGTACAATAACGACAAATAACAGTAAAGTTATTGCTGAAAATCGAAAAAATGCGTCAATTATCATGGTATTCAATTTGTAAATTCATATTTTAGTAATTTAGAGGTATATCCTGTTTGTAATGATATTATACCCAAGTTAAATCCTAATTAATAAAATACTGAGGAATATTATGGATTATCAAGAAATACTAAAGTTTTGGTTTGAAGAAATAAAGCCTGCACAAATTTGGATTAAAGATAAAAACTTTGATCAACTTATTATCGATAGATTTTCAGCTGTTTACCAACAAGCATGTCAATGTGAGTTGTACCAATGGCGAGAAACTGCCGATGGTCGATTAGCAGAAATCATTGTATTAGATCAATTCTCTCGCAATATGTTTCGTGACTCTGCCAAAGCTTTTGCTTATGACTCCTTAGTGTTATCATTAAGCCAACAAGCTTTATCAATCGGAGCAGATAAAGAAATTGATAAAAACAAAAGAAGTTTTATGTATCTGCCATTTATGCACAGTGAGTCAAAAACAATTCACAAACAAGCCTTAGAAATCTACCAAAATCATGGTGTCCAAAGTTCGCTCGATTTTGAGATAAAACACAAAGCTATTATAGATAGATTTGGTCGTTATCCACATAGAAATAAAGTACTGAGTCGTGAGTCAACAACGCAGGAACTTGAATTTCTTAAAGGACCAAATTCAGGGTTTTAAAATTGCTAGCAATAAATAGTTCCCAATAATTTCATCACTTTGAAAATGGGCATAGGGTTGGCTGTAAGCAGTAGCTGTGATAACAATAACCACACCGATGTCTTTGAAAATCATAATTTTATTGCCGCCATTACCACTGGCATAATAACTTTCGATTTGTTGGTCATTAACATTGTAGATTTTATTCCAAAGTAAGTAACCATAATATTCGTTTTCACGTTTGGGTATAGCTACGTGTTTTGTAAGGCTTTTTTTAACCCATGATTTAGGTATAATTTGTTGTCCATTAAATATGCCATTATCAATGTATAATTGTCCCCAGCGGGCATTATCAAGTGCATTCATTTGGAAACCACCAGCGGTATTGGCTACATTGGTTGGCGTATATTGCCACTTGTATTGGTTTATACCTAATGGTTTTAATAATTCACTATCTGCATATTTATCTAAACCACCAGGAACTGTTTTATTAAGAATATCACCCAAAACAACTGCGCCAGCGGTAAAGTAATCCCAGTTGTTACCTAAGGTTTTATTATTATCCATAGGTAAGTCTAATGCAAATTTCACCCAGTCAGATGTCGGGTACATGTTTTCCTCATTTCCAGCAGAGTCAGGATTCATGTCAGTGGCATCAAATCCAGAACTCATGGTCAGTAAGCTTTTTAAGGTGACCTGTTCTTTTCTTTTGGAATGGTTTTGGTAGGATTTTAAGTCATAAAAATCTTTTAAAGTTTGTTTGTCATCTTTTATATAACCATCATTAATGGCTATTCCCATCATAGTTGAAGCCATTGTTTTCCCTACCGAACGCATATCGTGCAAACTGTTTCGATTTGCACCATTAAAGTATTCTTCAATTAGAAGTTCACCATGTTTGATAACTGTGATACTGGTGATGTTTTTGAAATAATTTTGTGCTATCTTTGTGTTGAGTTTTCTAATCAATTCTTTGTTATAACTATCTTTAGATATTGTCCATTTTTGTGTTTTTGCAATGGGTTGAACGGCTATTTGTTCTTCATCTACTTCTTGTTTTTTTATGATAAGCCTAACCTCTCCTTGAGCAATAATATCACCCACTTTAAATTGCTCGTGTTCAATATAAGCACGAACTTCAATTTTAAACTTGTGTACATCGCTAGACAATGCCTGTTGCCCACCACCTTTTTTCATAAACTTCAACCACAAAAATCGTCCCCAATGATCTGGATTGTTTTTATTGACCAATGGAATGCCATAGACGGTTGCAGAATTTTTATAGTCACACGAGCCAGCACCTGTTTGTAGGTTGTATTGGTATACGTGCTTATTATCGACAAAAAAGGTGAGTTGAAAATTACCCTTATTGCATAATTCTCTGGTTGGTAAGCTGGGTTCTAATTCACTCAGATAATAAGTCAATGTCTTGTCTAAAAACATTCTAATATTGAATTCAGAATTATTATTCAATGGTAATTGTGACACAAAGTCTTTTTGTTTGAAATTATCAAAGGCAATCCAATCATTCATAAAAGCGATTTTTCCGGAATTTTTTTTATGCAACTCATTCATGTATTCACCAGAGTTTAATTGCAAAGGTGTTGAGTCTTGTTCACTACAAGAAACAAGTATGAAAGTAAAAAATAAAAGTGTGATAATTTTTTTCATTTGTATTCCAAGGTTAATAGATACTCAGTATAGTTAGTTTAAATTTTTGTTAATTGTATAAATTTAACATCTTCAATAAATTCTAATAAGTAACGTCATTTTTGCGAAAGTGGGAATCTATATAATTTCCCATGTTATTATTTAAATTATGGTGTTCACAAAGGAATTCCTGCCTTCGCAGGAATGACGGTGAGACACCAATACTTCGCCAGGTGTCTTTTTATATATCCGTTTAAAATCACGGATAAAATGGCTTTGATCATAAAAGCCACATTCGTAACAAACATCTGTCATACTCATGGTACTGTTTAATATTAAATTAAAGGCTTTGTTTACCCGAACATAGCGAATATATTGCCCAAATGTTATACCAAAATAATGATGAAATTCTCGTGATAAATGCACTGGATGAACACCAAGTAAATCACTCAAGCTTGTTAACGAATAATTACCTCTCGTATCAGTAACCACTTCTACTAGTTTTTCTATCCAATTGATTTGTTTGTTTTTTATTTTAGTGGAATCAAGAATTAGCTGATTAAACACCGTCAACATGAGTCCATCAATACTCAATTGACTGTGTGTATCACTTATTTTTGATTCCATAAAAACCAAATTCATCAATGATTTAACCTTTGGGTTCTCTACCAAGTGACTACCTTCTAAACTATCTTGTAAAAACCCATGTTTCTTAAACCAGTTAGCACTTAACTCCACATGAAAACCACGGGTATATTCATCGGGCTTAGTGTTGTAATGATTATCCTGCCAGTTATGAAACAACAAAGCGCCCGAGCTTAGATAATATTCTTGTTTCTTATTGGCTTCATACAACTTACCTTGCAGTAAATATGTAAAGTAGGGGTTCTGATGCCGGTGCCAGTCCACATGTTTATGGGTGTACTGGGTATCAGTGATGATTAAACCATCAAGCACCGACGTTTGGTAATGTGAACCAAAATATGTGCCTTTAGCGAGTTGTTGCATGGATAGAATGTTAATTAAAGAAACCATTTAAACATTTTCTCATTGAAAGCACATGAGTCGAAAGTCACCTTTTAGTGTTATTGTTTATTCATCTCAATGATTTTTTCTCCAATCTCACCAAAGTATTCTCGAATAATTTTACCCCATACTTTTATACCATTTTCAGAATTGGTGAAAATCACTAATCCTCTTTTTGATTTAGGCAATATCAGAGCAAGAGTCTTTATACCATAGTCACCACCAGTGTGTTGTAGAGCAAATTCACCCTGACCGATATCATTAAAAATTTCCCATCCTAATCCAAAATCAATCCCCTGTTTTTCGTTGACTTGTTTGGTCATCATTTCTTGGTACAATTTTGTAGAAAGTCCTGCACCATCTAAAATATGCACCATAAACTTTGAATAATCTTCAATAGTAGTGAGTAAATTAGCAGCAGCATTAGCATATTGGTGCTTTTTAAAGTCTATTGGCTTGCCATTTTCATCGTGCTCTTGAGCATAGCGGTTTTCATCCATGTCTTTATCCCAAGTAAAGTGGGTATCGTTCATTTTCAAAGGCTTAAAGAGTAACTCTTGAGCCAATTGTTCAATGGATTTGCTAAATTTGTTTTCTAAGAATTTACGTAAAAACTCAAAACCTTCACCAGAGTACTGGTATTTTGTACCTGGCTTAAATTCAAATTTAAGAATGTTATCTTTATCTAAATAACGCCAATTAGGAAATCCTGTTTGGTGACTTAAAATGATACGAGGCGTTAACAGTTTGATTTCTTGCGTGTCTTTTATATCTGGATCGATATAATAGTGGTATAAAGCCTCATCCAGTTTCAATTTTCCTGATTCTATTAATTTTAATGTTACCAAAGCAATAACAGGTTTAGTTAATGAGGCGACTTTGTAAATAGTGTTGTAGCTAACAGGTGAATCCTCTTTCTTGTTGCCAAATAAACGAATTTGTTGCAGTTTCCCCTGATTAATAATGCCTATGCCAATTGAAGGGATGTGGTGTTGTTTTAATAAACTTTTGATGCCAGTATCAGTATCGAATAAACCAATAGGATAATGGTCATTGAGTTTTTCAAATTTTGCATCAATAGTTTTATGGTCATAGCTCAAGATTCTTTTAAGTTTCCATTGTTTGTTATCTAATACCCAAAGGTGGGTAAAACGTGCCACACCAGTTTGATAAATTTCTTTATTGGGTTCTTTCATATAAAACTCATGAATGCCTTTTTGCATAGCTGCATACAAAACGCCGTCTTTATATAACGGAAACACCTCTAAGCTATCAGGTATTAATTTACGAATAGGCTTATGATTGGGTGTTGAACAAATGTTTTCTTTCATTCCTTTTAAAAATGTACCCTGATCTGCAAAACCACCTTGGTCATGGTAAAACTCTAAATCATTAGTTACATTTTTTTTAAATGCATCAAGGTGGCACTGATTAAAACCTTTTTCAAATAACTCTAGATCAAGTTTTTTTAAAGTAATAAATAAATCATCTGTTTGTTTGATTTGTGCCAAGCCAATTGAACTGTTCAATACAAACAGTAAGTAAATATATTTCATAAATTGTTCTCTGATTAAAATGTTTAGAGGATTTAAGTTAAAGGTTTAGATGTAAATTCATTAATTTAATAAATTTACATCCAATTAGGTTTTAGTAAGCATCTAAGTTAGTATAGAAATTAATTTGGATGTAAAAATGAACGAAATAAAACCCATAATAGTACCCTTAACTTTGTTTGCTTTTGTTTTGACAGCAGTAATTATTGCTTTACTTTTGCTGTATAGATATTTTGATAAACGAATAAAAATCAAGGCAATACAAAACATAATTAAACACAATCAAGATTTTAAACCTGATCAAATACAAGCCATCATCTCAGAAAAAAATAACAAATCCGATATGCGAAAAGGATCTATTGGTGTTGGTTTATCCATTGCGTTTGCCTTTTTTGCTTTGATAATGGGCAGCAGTGGCTATGCCAAAGCTCAAGCGAGTTTATTCGGAATGGCAATGTTTCCACTTATGCTCGGTTTAACTTATTTGTATTTTCATTTCTTTGAAAGTAAAAATAAGTAGCTTAATCCATTAATGGCTGGTTTCAATCTTTTTAGTGATGAACAATTGGTGGTGCTTGTGCAATCCACGCAAGATGCCCCTGCTTATTCAGAATTAGTCAAACGCCATCAAATGAGCTTGTATGCTTTTTTGTACCGTTATACCGATGAAAAATACCTTGCAGAAGATTTGACACAAGACACATTTATCAAGGCCTTTGATAAAATATATTTATTTACTCGGAAATCTAGTTTTAAGACATGGCTATTTAGCATAGCTTACCGTGAGTTTTTACAAGAGAAACGCAAATCGAGCCGCTTTCAGAATTTTTTCAATAAAATCAAACAAAACACCTCACAACGTTATTTAATGAAAGTTGATGACAGTATCGATCTCAATCAAGCCTTAAAACAGTTAAGCGATAATCAAAAAGCGGTGCTGTTATTATGTGATGCCAGCGGTATGTCACACACCGAAGCTGCAGTCACATTGGATATGCCTTTGGGTTCTCTTAAAACTTACATCAAACAAGCTCGATCAATTATGCAAAAGCAACTGGAAGATAATCATGACTAATAAGCCTAATCAACTTGAACAATTATTTGAAAGCAAAAATAAAAAAATGGAACAAACCATACAAAACAATTTATTGCGAAAAAATAACCGTAAAGTCAGATTTAAATCCTTATCCAAAACAACTGTTTTAATCATTGTTGCATTAATTGGAGCGATAATATTTTCTCTAAATCTATTTAATTTGTTGTTGAATTGAATATTCTTTCATGGCTAAGCGGTGAAGAGCCTTCTTTCTTTTACATTTAATTGATTTGTCAGATTGCTAAATGGTTGGAAAATTCTGTTATAATTTGTATACATTCATCAAAATTGGTTATTGAAAATGCAACATTTATCTGGGCTTGATTCATCATTTTTATATTTAGAAACGCCTTCCACACCTATGCACGTTGCCTCATTGAATGTCTACGAAGGCAGTTTAACTTTTGAAGAATTTAAAGAATTTTTAGGAGCACGGCTGCATTTAGCTCCACGGTTACTCAAAAAATTAGTCACTGTGCCGATGGGGTTAGGTAATCCTTACTGGATAGATGACCCTGATTTTGATCTTGACTTGCATATCGTCCATACCGCATTACCAAAACCTGGTAACTGGAAAACACTGCGCAAGTTAGCATCTCAAGTATTTACCCAACAATTGGATAGAAGCAGGCCTCTGTTCGAATTCACTTTTATTGAAGGTTTAAATAATATACCGCAAGTACCCAAAGGTTCTGTAGCTATTATTATGAAAATTCATCATTGTGCCATTGATGGTGCATCGGGTGCTGAAATAATGGGGATTTTATTCGATACTACCAAAAAACCATGTAAAGTTTCTCCAGCTCCCAAACAGCATTTTGAACAAGAACCTGGTAGCATTAATTTATTAGCCAGAAGTTATTTCAACCTGATAAAAAGTCCATTTAAAATACCAAGCTTACTGCTCCAAACAGCAAAAACTTCATTGCAAATGGGTAAGCTATCCCGAATAGAGACTACCGATGTGCCACGCACACTGTTGAATGCACCAGATACAATTTTCAACCAAAAACTTTCTTCAAGGCGCATGTGGAATTCTGCCCTTTTATCTCTTGATCGAGTCAAAACCTTAAGAAAAGTGGTTGATGGTTGCACATTAAATGATGTTATTCTAACCATTTGCACTGGAGCTTTAAGACGCTATTTATCTGAAAAAAACCAATTACCCGATAAACCATTGGTTGCCATGATACCAGTCAACACACGAGCAACAGATGCAAAAGAAGACATGGGAAATCAAGTTTCTGCTATGTTGATACAATTGCCAACCGATGTGGAAGACCCAATTGAACAACTCGAAAAACTGTATGAAAACACCACAAGAGGAAAAGCTTACCAAAATGCTATCGGTGCAAAACAAATGACGGACTATGCAGAGTTTATTCCTTTTGCCATTGGTGATGTCGCATCAAAACTTTATACCCGAATGAATTTAGGCAACCACACAAAACCCATTATTAATTTAGTTATTACCAATGTGCCAGGTCCACAAGTACCACTTTATATGAATGGCAATTTGATGTTAGCGAATATGGGACTAGGTCCAATTTTTGATGGTGTTGGTTTAATTATACCCATTTTAAGCTATAATGGTGCTCTTTCTATTAGCCCAACATCAACCCATAATATTATGCCAGATATTGATGTTTTCACCCGATATATACGAGAATCAGCAAACACTTTAGAACAATGCGTTAATGAGTTAGACAATGAATAAATCAAAAAAAATTAAATCACCCAATATTTTAAAAGTTATGTTAGAAGGCAGATCGCTTTTTGAAGCTGGCTCTTTCTTTATGAGTTATCCTTTGCTCAAAAAAGCACCCAAAGGTGATGGTCATCCTGTATTAGTATTACCAGGCTATTTGGCAGGAGATGCATCAACCAAGCTTATTCGCATGTTTCTCAGAGGACAAAATTATATACCTTATCGCTGGAAATTGGGAATAAATTTAGGCAAACAAAGCCATCCAGAAACAGGTTGTGGGCAAGGTATTATAGATAGGCTTGATGAAATTTATAAAAAACATGGTCAAAAGGTTACCGTAATCGGTTGGAGTTTAGGAGGTATTTATGCCCGAGAGCTTGCTCGTGTGAGTCCTGACAAAGTTCGACAAGTCATTTCATTAGGCAGTCCTTTTGCAGGACACTTAAGAGCCAGTCATGCCAGTTATTTATTTGAAAAAACCAGTGGCTATTGTCTAACACAAATGGGTAAACACTTACATGATGTGATGCCTCATGCACCACCGGTGCCCTGCACGGCTATTTACACTAAGACAGATGGCGTAACTGCCTGGCAATGTTGCCTTGAAAAATCAAGTAAAACAACACAAAACATCGAAGTCATAAGCAGTCATTGCGGTTTAGGTCATCACCCAGTTGTGATGTGGGTTATTGCTGATAGACTCGCACAAAAGGAAAACCATTGGAGTCACTTTGTACCCAGAGGTCGATTGGAAAAGTTGATATACACATTGGCATAATCGACTCTTTAAAAAATTCTAGATTTTACTATATATAGCATTCATATTGGCATCTATGGCTTTACCGTGAAGTTTAATACGGTTTTTCAATACAGCTTCAAATTTAGCACCAGATTTTATTGCCACTCTTTGACTGGCTTGATTTTGTGTCGCTACAATAATTTCGATTCGGATTAAATTAAGCGATTTCATAGTATTTTCGACTAATGATTTTACCGCTTGTGTGCAATAGCCCCTGCAACAATACTGTGTATTCATCCAATACCCAATACTGGCAACACCATTGAGTTTATCGTATATATGAAGACCGATTGTGCCCAAAAATGTCCCTTGCTTATCTCGAATGGCAAAAGTATATTCTAAATTTTCACTCCAATTATTCATCTGTAGTATAATAAATTCTTTAGCGGCAATTAAGTCGTAATCTAGTGTCAACCAGCTCATCCATGGCGATATTTCATTGTATGATTGTTTTATTGCAGATAATAAATCATCGGCATCACCCAAGGAATAACGCTGTAAAATCAGTTCATCACTAGTTAATTTATCTATCATAGTACTTGACCGAGAAAGTATTCGTAGCGAGGGAGAGTCTGGTTTTAGGCAACAATCCCTCATTATTTGAGGAAAATAGCTGGCTATTTGACGAGGATAAGGAGGGATTTTGACAAAATCCAGCTCTTCCGCAGTAGAATATTCTTTTTCGGTCAAGCACTATCACCTCAAATATAGTCCAAAATTTGGTTAATATTATCCACTCCTGTGACTTTTATATCCAATCCTTTTGTCCAAGCACCAATATTGCCTTTGGGAACAATTGCATGTTTAAAGCCGTGATTGGCTGCTTCTTTAAGCCTATCTTCACCATTAAAGACTGGACGAATTTCACCCGTCAAGCCAACTTCACCAAAGACTATCGTACCTTTGGGCAAATAACGGTTTCTAAAACTTGAAACTACTGCCATAACAATAGCCAAATCAGCGGCTGTTTCGGTGATTTTCATGCCACCAACAACATTCATAAATATATCGTGGTCATGAATAGCAAGCTGACAACCATTATGCAAAACAGCTAATAACATCGCCAGACGGTTGTGGTCTAAACCCACAGTTAAACGGCGTGGATTGCCAAGCGGGCTTTGGTCTGCCAATGCTTGAACCTCAACCAATAGTGGACGAGTGCCTTCACGTGTAACCATTACCACACTACCTGCTTGTGGTTCGCTGTGCTCAGATAAAAAGATAGCAGAAGGATTTTCCACTTCTTGTACACCCTTTTCAGTCATGGCAAAAACACCGATTTCATTGACTGCTCCAAAGCGATTTTTCAACGCACGTAAGACACGATAACGGCTATTACCATCGCTTTCAAAATACAACACAGTATCTACCATGTGTTCCAAAACACGAGGGCCCGCAATGCCGCCCTCTTTTGTGACATGACCAACAAATATAATTGAGGTATTATTTTGTTTGGCAAAACGCACCAATTGTGCCGCACATTCTTTGACTTGAGAAATAGAGCCAGGAATTGAGGTTAAATTTTCGGTATAAAGTGTTTGAATAGAATCAATCACCATTAAATTGGGTTTATGCACCAAGGCTGAGGCAATAATGGCTTCAACAGAAGTTTCTGCCATGCATTCCAAGTCATCTGCTGCCAGTTCTAAGCGTTGTGCGCGCATGGATATTTGTGATAGAGACTCTTCACCTGTCACATACAATGTTTTAATATTATCTGGCATTGTAGCGGTCACTTGCAACATTAAAGTTGATTTGCCAATACCAGGATCACCACCAATTAACACCACCGAGCCAGTTACTAAACCACCACCCAAAACACGGTCTAATTCTTTGATTTTGGTCGATGTGCGGATGTTTTTCTGAAACTTGATATTGCCGAGTTTTTGGATTTTTTGACCGCCAACATCACCTGCATATGTTGAAAAACGTGAAGATTTTTGTGCTGGAACAGCAGCTTGCACCACCGACTCCTCCAAACAGTTCCATTGCCCGCAGTCACCACACTGCCCTGCCCATTTATTATGAACTGCTGCACATTGCGTACAAGTGTATTGTAATTTTATTTTTGCCATTGCTTTATTTTATCCATAGATGGAACAGATTACACCGATTATTTTATGATTCTTGATTTAAGCATATTTTTAACTCCGACAAATGCTCTCAAACCAACTTCTCTATTGCCTCAAACATCTGTTGCCACACAGCTTTTTTATCACTGCGAAAATAACCGAAGTGTCCAATTGATTTAAGGTTAAAATCTTGTGGTATTAAGTGTATACGAGTCACTTGTGCTTTTTTATAGCGTTGGCTAATCCAATCGACTACATTTTGAGGAGCGAATTTATCATCCTCGGCACTAAAAGAATAAAGAGGTGTATTAATTTGGTTAAATTTTTCATCAGCGGCATCAACCTTATCAAATAAATAATTCGGGCTTTTGCACCAACTTTGCCACTCTACTGCCATATTTTTGGGTAAATCCTCAGACGAACCCAATAATTTACCCGGAAAATATCCCTTTATTTTGATGGATAATGGCATCGCTACATACCATAAAAATGCCATAGCGTATTTTTGTAACCCTTTCCACATCTTCCAATATCCCATTTGTGAGGCGACTAAAACTATGCCATCAATCTTAGAATTAGATGGGACAAGGCCCAACAACTGCCCGCCAATACTATGACCTAATGCCACTAATGGTATGTCCGAATGTTTGGTTTTTATCATCTTCAAAATAGATTCAATATCGTTATTTGCCCATTGACTTGCAGAGATATTAAAACGTCTTAATGAATCAGGCTTGGACTGACCAATTCCTGCATAATCAAAAGTATAAACAATATAACCTTGAGTTGCTAAAAATTGAGAAAATTTATAATAAAGTGATTGTTTCACACCTGTAGCTGAACAAATCATTATCGCTGCTTTGGCTGACTCTTTAGGTTCGAAAGCACTCACACTTAAAGAGTGCCCTAAAGGTGTTGATAATTTATATTCATGCATAAAAGCCTACCGATTTAGTTTAATACCATCTCATGCCAAGCCATACCACCGTGATCCGAGTCGGACTCACCGATATAGGCAAAACCATGCGATGCATACATATTTACTAGATGTGTTTGGCAAATAAGGTGAATGGATTTTTTATTCAATTGTTTCATGCGTTTGATAAATTCTTTCATCAATAAAGTAGCATAACCTTTACCTTGAAAATCAGGATGAACAACCACCGACATTATGACGATATTTTCACCTAATTCATCGTGACCAATAAGTTCTTTAAACTCCTCATCAGATAAAACCACTTCATGACAAGCACCTGAATTGATAAAACCAGCAATCACAGCATCAACTTCCAAAACAATAAAACCTTGCGGGTAGGTTTGGATACGTTTTAATATTTTTTCTTTACTTGCAGCTTCATCGCCCTGGTAAGAAACAGTCTCAATTTCAAAACAACGTTCTAAATCAGCAGAGACAGCTTTACGAAAATTAACTCCCATACTGCTCTTTATAAGCTTTAACCAAAGCCAATTTATCTTCATCATCAGCCAAAGAAACAATTAAATCATCCAAACCCGCAATGGCAACAGTTTGTAAACCGTATTGTTTTTGCAACTCACCAATGGCAGATAACTCGCCTTGACCTTTTTCTTGCCTATCCAATGCCACGCTAATACCAGCAACCACCGCATTATTGTCTTGAATCATCTCAATCGACTCACGCACCGAAGTACCCGCCGAAACCACATCATCAATAATCAGCACCCTGCCTTGTAACGGCGCACCAATCAAAACCCCACCCTCTCCGTGGTCTTTGGCCTCCTTTCGGTTAAATGCCACCGGAATATTACGGTCATACAATTTATAAAAAGCCACCGAAACCGCCGTAGCAATTGGTATACCTTTGTAAGCAGGACCATAAAGCATATCAAATTCAAGACCACTGTCATGCAAAGTTTGTGCATAATATTCGCCAAGCAAGGTTAATGATTGACCGTCTTCAAATAAACCCGCATTAAAGAAATAAGGCGAAATTCGCCCCGATTTCAAAGTAAACTCACCAAATTTCAAAACCTGTTTTTGTAAAGCGAGCTGAATAAATTTTTGTGCTGTGTTCATAATTAACCCAAAATAAATTTAAAGACGATATTGTAAAAGAACATAATCGGTGGTGAAATTATTTTAGAAATCAACCCTGTTGCTAATAAACCAACCACAATAAACATGCCATAGCGTTCAGTAATGGCAAATTTATCACCTAATTCTCGTGGTAGTAAACCATGTAAAACTCGACCACCATCCAATGGTAACATCGGTAATAAATTAAAAATCATTAACACCAAGTTGATAATCACACCTTTTTGAGCCACACCGATTAAAAACTGAAAACTGGTTGAGTCTAAAGCAATGGTTGCAATAAATATCTTAGCCATTATTGCCCAAAAAATCACCATCAATAAATTTGCTCCAGGTCCTGCTAAAGCTACCCAAATCATATCGGTACGCGGGTTACGCAACCGATTAAACATCACAGGCACAGGTTTTGCCCAGCCAAACAAAAAAGGTGAACCTGATAACATTAACATACCAGGTACCAGTAAAGTACCGATTGGGTCGACGTGACTAATTGGGTTTAAAGTTAATCGGCCCATTTGTTTTGCTGTTGGGTCACCTAATTTATAAGCCATCCAACCATGTGCAACCTCATGTAAGATAATTGCCAAAGATAAAGGCACAATCCACATTAGGATATTCGTTATTAATTGTTGATCCATAGTTATTCTCTAAAAAGTTATTGGAATTTTATCATAAGCCAAAAAACAAACGTATAATATGATTGATATTACCAAAATCAATTGTTTCTATATTTGAATAAAATAAATATAATGATAAACTATGATTTCAAAGCAGTTAAAAACAAGAGAACAAAATGCCAGCAACATTACAATTAAAGAGAATGTCTTTTTCAGAAAAAATTCAAACAATGGAATTGTTGTGGGATGATATATGTAAAGAACCTCATAAACTTGAATCTCCCTTATGGCATTTAGATGAATTAAACCACCGCCAGAATCTAATACAAGATGGAAAGGCAGAATATTTTGATTGGGAAGATGTCAAAAAAAATATTAGAAAAGAAATTGAATGAAAATAAGGCTTCATTCTGCTGCAAAACAAGATTTAATTGAAGGTTATCATTTTTATGAAAATCAACAACAAACTATCGGTCAGTACTTTCTCGATTCTTTAGTGATATCAGCAGGAACCCATCAAAAATCACATAAGCAATTGTATAGAATGGATAGAATAATAAAACCTCTGCGTAACTCTGCGATTCCTCTGTGAATCTCCGCGTTCCTTAAACAAACAATAAAATAAAAACTATGAAAATAACATCTGTAAACACTAACGGTATCCGAGCTGCGGCTAAGAAAGGATTTTTTGAATGGCTTCAACGCGAATCGCTTGATGTGGTTTGTATCCAAGAAACTAAAGCACAAGAACACCAATTAACAGCTGATACCTTTCATCCAGAAGGTTATCATGTCTATTTTCATGATGCGGTCAAAAAGGGTTATTCAGGTACGGCGGTTTATACCAAGATTGAACCAAAATCGGTTAAATACGGCATTGGAGAAGAAGTTTTTGATAACGAAGGCCGTTGGCTTGAGGTCGATTTAGGCGATTTAATTGTGATTTCACTGTATTTACCATCAGGTTCTGCCAAGGAAGAACGCCAAAACTTTAAATACCAATGCATGGATCGATTAGAACAAGAGTTTGACCGTTTAAAATCTACGGGTAAGGACTTTGTTATTTGTGGTGATTGGAATATCGTACACAAAGAAATTGACATAAAAAACTGGAAAGCCAATCAAAAAAATTCAGGCTGTTTACCACAAGAACGCGAATGGTTAACCAAGTTATTTGATGAACAAGATTTGGTCGATGCTTACCGCGAAGTTGAAAAAGGTCCACACAATTACACCTGGTGGTCAAACCGTGGACAAGCCTATGCCAATAATGTTGGTTGGCGCATTGATTATCATATTACATCGCCATCACTAGCCAAAAAAGCACAATCGGCAGAAATTTATAAAGAGGAAAAATTTTCTGATCATGCACCTTTGACATTAACTTATAAATGATTTTTATCGACGCCGATGCCTGCCCGAATGTGATTAAAAGCATTATATTTCGGGCAAGTGACCGAACCAAAACCGAAGTATTGTTGGTGGCTAATCAATACATGGCAACGCCCGCTTCAAAATTAATTACGGCTATTCAAGTGCATCAAGGTTTTGATGTGGCTGATGATGAAATTGTAAAACGCGTTAAGACTGGTGATATTGTTATTACCTCAGATATTCCACTGGCATCGGATGTAATCGACAAAGGCGCTACGGCTTTAAATCCGCGCGGTGAACTTTATACAACAGATAATATCAAAGCACGTCTGCAAATGCGTAACTTTATGGAAACGCTTCGTAACTCAGGAGTTGATACAGGAGGACCTGCTGCATTAAACCAAAAAGACCGTGAGAATTTTGCTAATCAGTTAAACAAATTACTTGGCTAACACTTCATCAATTTTTTCTTTAACCGCATCAACGGTAATTAAATCCATCACACCCTCGGCAATTATCTGACCACCCCACCTGATGTCATCAGCTGGCTTTTTGAGTATTTCTTTTGCAGCTTGTTCAAAACAATCCACGGCTAAATGTTGAAAACTATAAGCACCGCTGCGCTTAGTTGTGGTTGCGCCATGTAATCCTATAACAGGCGTTTGCGCTGCATTGGCAATATGCATAGGGCCCGAATCAGGTGAAATAACCAAATCAGCGGCTTGCATCATGGCAAATAACTGTTTGAGTGTGTCTTTTCCTGCGATATTTGTCACGGGGTGTTTGGCGAGCTTTTCTATCTGTTGTGCTGTTTGTTTTTCAAACGGGTTTGGACTGCCACATAGAATCACCTGTGCACCGTATTTTTCAATGACATAATCACAGATGCTGGCGTAATTTTTATTTGACCAATTACGTAACTTATTACTCGAACATGGACTGATAATCACATTTGTTTTATCTTTGTCTATAACACCTGCTGCAAATGCCTTGTCTTTATCGGATGTAGTGATATTCCATTGGTAGGCTTTTTCCTTAATGCCAAGAGCAATGGCAAACTCCATAAAACCATCCAAAACATGTTGTTTTTCAAACGCTTGTATGCGTTTATTAATGCGTAATCCATGCAGTTCGCGCGAACGTTGTTTATCAAACCCTATACGTGTTTTGGCTTTAATCATCCAAGCAGCTATGTTGCCGCGAAATGAATACTGCATATGCAACAAGGCATCAAAAGTAATGTGTTTAAGCTGTTTTCTTAAGGCTAGATAGCCTTTAAAGCCTTTTTTCTTATCGTAAATAACAAAATCTACACCTTCCAACCCTTGCATTAATTTATACTCTAGCGTGCCAATTACCCAGGTAATTTTGGCATTAGGATAGTTCTTTTGCAAGGTGGCAATAACCGGTAAAACATGCGTAGCATCGCCAATCGCTGAAAGCCGTACAATGCAAATGGAGTTGATTTTATTGCTCATCTTTTTTATTTTCATTGGAGTTATTGTCTTCTGATTCTTTAAACTTCTTTTTCAAGTAAAGATGTGCAGCCAGTAATTTAAGCACAATGATGCCAACGACAACTGCGATAATTATATTTTTATTCTCCACGTACGCTCCAGATTGGAATTTAACGCGCTTATATTAACATCTTATCATTTTTGAATTCAGTAAAACATGCTAAGATACGCCACTTTATTTTCATCCTTTAGTCCTATGTCGCAAACCAGTGTTTCAGAACACAACAATTGCTGGATTCTTACTAATCAAGCATACAAAAGCAAAATAGACTGCGAATGGTTTAGTGATACCTATTGGCTCAATCAAGGGCGCTTATTGGGCGCTAGTAGTGGCAGAGGATCTGCATGGATGGTCAAATCTGATCAAGAAAAAATGATGCTGCGTCATTATTATCGCGGTGGTATTCCTGCAAAATTTAACAAAGATAAATATTTATGGACGGGTTTAAATAAATCCCGCAGTTTTAGAGAGTTTTATCTGCTAGAAAAAATGCACAAAATGGGTTTACCTGTACCCGAACCAATAGCTGCACAGACCTGCAAAGTCGGATTGTTTTATCAAGCCAACATATTGATTAAATACATTCCTCATCAGTCTACATTTGCCGCATTTCTCAACAAAGAGTCAGATAAAAGCACCTGGCAAAAAGTGGGTCAAATCATTGCCCTATTTCATCGACAAGGCATTAACCATGCTGATTTAAATGCCAACAACATTTTGATTGATGAAAATAAAGTCTATTTAATTGATTTTGATAATTCAGGTCAACAAACACCAAAATCAACTTGGCAACAAAACAACCTCAAACGCCTCAAACGTTCTATTGATAAATTAACCAACCAACCCTATACACATATTAACAACACAAAATGGCAACAGTTAATCGAAGCGTACCAGCAGGAAATGAAGCAAACTAAATGAATAAGATCACGGACAAACTAAACCGCCCAATCAAAGATTTGCGCATTTCTGTTATGGATACCTGCAATTACCGTTGTCCCTATTGCATGCCTGCTGATAAATTTGATGACGATTATCAGTTCCTCAAAAAAGAGCAACGCTTAGGATTTTCTGAAATTGAAAAAGTCGTTAAGGTATTTGCTGGTTTCGGAGTCAACAAAATCCGCTTAACCGGTGGCGAACCCCTATTACGCAGGGATTTAGATAGATTGATTATGTTCCTCAAGCGAATTGATGGCATAACAGATATTGCATTAACAACCAATGGACAGTTATTACAAAGGCAATTACCAATACTCATAGCCGCAGGGCTTGACCGAATCAATATATCATTGGATACCATTGACGAAGACTTGTATTACAAAATGAGTGGTGAGCGCGGAAAACTATCCGTAGTACTGGATGCGATTGATGCTGCCAGTGCATCATCTCTCAAAAGTGTCAAGATTAATTGCGTCATTCAAAAAGGCATAAACGATGACCAAATCATACCCTTGCTTGAGCGTTACCAAGACACCAATGTTGTGGTGAGATTTATCGAATTCATGGATGTTGGCACGAAAAACGGATGGACAAAAGAAGAGGTAATTAACTTTAATGATATTGTTCAAATTATTGAAAACAAATGGAAAATATCACCAATAGAACCAAATTACACCGGTGAAGTCGCTAGTCGATACAAATACGATAATCACAAAGGCGAAGTTGGCTTTATTACCTCAATATCCAAGCCTTTTTGCCGTACCTGCTCGCGAGCTCGACTTTCAACTGATGGAAAATTATACACCTGCTTGTTTGCTCACCAAGAACACGATTTAATGTCATTAATTCGCAGCAACAAAGATGAAGAACTCACCCAAATGATTGCATCCATCTGGCAAAACCGCGATGACAGGTATTCAGAAATCAGAAACCAAAGCAAAGACAATAAAGAACGCATTGAAATGTACGTGATTGGAGGATAAGCATGAATGATTTAACCCATATCGATCAACAGAACAACCCTACAATGGTTGATGTTAGTGCCAAGAAAATCACCAAAAGAACAGCAACGGCTACCTCAACAGTCATTTTCCCTGAAGAAGTCAAAAGCTATTTTCAAGGCAATGAATTAGTGACCAAAAAAGGCCCTGTTTACCACACGGCAATAATCGCAGGTGTTATGGCTGCCAAAAAAACACATGAGCTGATTCCTTTTTGCCACCCAATCGCCATAGAAAACTGCAAAATTAATATCATAACAAACCAGCAAGGCAATGCCGAAATCACCTGCACCGTTAGTTTGCACCACAAAACTGGTGTGGAAATGGAAGCCTTAACAGGCGCATCGATTGCTGCCTTAACCATCTACGACATGTGCAAAGCCTTATCCCATGATATAGAAATAACAGCAACTAAATTAATTAAGAAAACTGGTGGAAAATCAGACATAAACTTATGAAAAATATCACAATACTATTCTTTGGAAAACTCAAAGAAACATGGAAAACCTCAGAGCTCAAGCAAACAACACAGGCTCATACTATTGAAGAGCTGTATGTTGAGCTATTGAAGCTCTGTGATGAAGAACCACATAAAGCCAGTATAAAAGTCGCCATCAATGATGAGTTTGTTGCATGGGATTCAGCTATCAGCGACCATGACACTATTGCCTTTTTACCACCTGCATCGGGAGGTTAATATGTTTGACATCAGTGAAGAAACAATCAACGAAAGCGAACTGCGCAAAAATACCCGAGACCCAGCCTGTGGAGGCTTTGTCTGTTTTGAAGGCTGGGTACGTGACCACAACCAAGGCAAAGACGTGCAAAAACTCGCCTACGAAGCCTACCCAAAGCTCGCTATCAAAGAAGGCAATAGAATTATCGCCGAAGCCATGGAAAAGTTTACCATCAACAAAGCCATCTGTACCCACAGAGTTGGCATGCTAGAAATCGGCGATATGGCCGTCTGGGTCGGCGTATCAGCTGCCCACCGCGATGCTGCGTTTCAAGCTTGCCGCTACATCCTGGATGAAGTCAAATCCCGCGTCCCCATCTGGAAAAACGAAACATGGACCGATGGCGAGTCCGGCTGGGTAGAGCAAGAATAGCGGGATATGATTTCTTCGATTAACAACCCGCCACCTTCAATACTCCGTAGCGACAAGGCACTGCCTTGTCGATATTTGGCGTTAGTATGAATTTAAATCGTGGTGATTTTTGAATGCACAAGGCAGTGCCTTGAGCCTACGGTGGTTTTATTTGGGATTTTAAATATATGTATAAGCCAAATAATAACTAAAAACCTCGCGTAGGATGTGGGCTCCGCCCATCAAAAAGAACTCAAAACCAAATAAAAACAACCTCAACACAAGCAAAAACACATTGCTCCAAAACTACCAATAGACTACAATAAATACAATAGAGAACATAAAAGCCAAGCCATGAATAACAAATATTTTAAAGTTGAAATAGAGCAAAAAATCGCTCAAGTTTTTATTAACAGACCAGAAAAATCAAACGCATTCAATATGGAGACTTGGATTGAAATGCAAACTATTTTTGAAACGCTATCTGAGTCTGAAGAAGTAAGAGTCATCGTTTTGGCAGGTAAAGGAAAGCACTTTTGTGCAGGAATCGATTTAGAATTACTCATGTCGATTAGCCAGTATCAAAAGATTGCTTGTTCTGGAAAACGCAGTGAAAAGATCAGGAAATTAATATTAACACTGCAACAAACAATCACAGCGATTGAAAAATGCTCAAAACCCGTACTCGCAGCGATTCATAATGGCTGTATTGGTGGCGGAGTTGATATAGCAACCGCTTGCGATATGCGTTATTGCACAGAAAAGGCGTATTTTACCATTAAAGAAATCGACTTAGGAATGGTTGCCGATATTGGAACACTGCAACGTTTACCAAAAATTATATCCACAGGAATGGCAGCCGAAATGTCCTACACTGGAAGAAAAGTGTTTGGGCCAGAAGCAAAAGAAATTGGCTTGGTCAATCGTTGCTATCCTACACAAGATGCACTAATGGAAGGAGTCATGCAAATTGCCTCAACCATCGCAAGCAAGTCACCTCTATCAATTCGAGGTACTAAAGATGTGTTACATTATTCAAAAGAACACTCAGTAGATGATTCGCTAAATTACATGTCCACATGGAATGCCGCAATGCTCCTATCCGCAGATTTAACCGAAGCCTTCAAAGCAACAATGGAAAAACGAGCACCTAAATATGAGGATTGAAACAAACCAAAACCACCCGTAGTGGAGTCCCTTGTGGGCTCCTTATGTAACAAAACCGATGAGTTATATCAAGCAAGGCTCCCACAAGGGAAGCCACTACAAAACTACATTTTTTTAACAAAACCAACGTAGGATGTGGCCTTGCCCATCAACAGTCTATCAAAAACCTCGATAAGCAGAAATTTGAAACCCGTAGCGACAAGGCACTGCCTTGTCGATGTTTGGGGTTGGAATTGAATTAAATCGTGGCAATTTTGGAATGCACAAGGCAGTGCCTTGAGCCTACGGTGGTTTTATTTGGGATTTTATTCACAATATGAAGTTAACGATACAAAACCAACCGTGTTAAACACAATCAATATGCCAAAACTAACTCCATCGGGTAGTTGGCTTCAGCCAACCAAAAAGAACGCAAAACCAATAAAAATCTTCCAAACACAAAACCCAATCGAAGCCCCAACTTTCAAAACTTCACACCCTTAATGCTAGAACAAAAAACCCATTGCCGAAAAACCACCAATAAGCTAAAATAAATAAAAATGCTAATGTTGGTTAATCAGCGACTTCAACCACCAATTTTTGAAATTCATTACATTTAAAACTTAAATAACTTATGAAAATAAAATCAGAATATTACCTGCAATCTTACAGAGTATTGATGCTCGATGATCTTTCGGAGTACAAAGAAGTAATTGATGAATTGAACGAATATTTAAAGAGTAATCCAAATTCAAATGGCTTTAATAATTTGGGCCTTGCTCATTTTGAAATTGGAGAAAAGACAAAAGCATTAGTTAATTTTAGTTTAGCAATCAAAATAGATAAACTAAATACAAGTGCCTATCTCAATCGTGCAGAATTAAATACAAAATTAGATAATATAAAAGATGCAGAATCTGATTATGATATGGCTATTAAATCAGATAGTTCAAAATTGAATAGCTTGATTTGTCGAGCACATTTTCATAAGCATAATAATAATTATGAAAAAGCTTTAATTGATTTTAGGAATGCACAAAAAATAAAACCAGATTTTAAACCTGTTAGCCAACAAATTATTGAAATTGAACAAATTTTAGGGATAAATCCCAAAATTTAGTGTGTAAGGTGGGCTTGCCCACCATCAGTGTTTCCTTAACCTCGATAACTATTCAGTATTAAATTTGGTGGGCAAGCCCACCTTACGAACTAACTCAAAAATACATCACTCGTAGTGGAGCACTTAGAATCTAACCAACCTAAAAAAACAGGCAAACACACAGGTCCGCACTCCAAGCAACCACTATTATTAAACTCCAAAAGAAAAAACAAATTCCTCAACCTAAAATATGATAAAATTCTCAACCGAATTAAACCAATACACAAACTCAAGCATTGAGAGGAGAAACATGCCTTATTTTTTATTAATCGCCATTCAAATTGGATTTGCTGTTCATGTTGTTAAAACTGGGCGTGAGATTTATTGGATTTACATTATTATGTTTTTACCCGGCATCGGTATGGGTATATACTTTTTTACACAGGTTTTACCAGAACTTGGGCAATCAAGACAGGTCAATACTGCGAAAAGCTCCTTACTCAAAGCCATCGACCCGCAGCGTGAATTGCGTAAACGTAAACAACAGCTTGAGTTGGCAAATACTCTGGAGAACAAACTCAAACTTGGGGATGAGTGTTTGGAAGCCAATTTAATCGATGATGCCATTGAATTATACCAAGCTTGTTTAACAGGTGTTGGTGAAGGCGATCCTGATATTATGGTTAAGTTGGCTAAAGCATATTTTACCAATGAACAATACAACAAAACCATCCAAATGTTGGATGAAATCATCAAAGAAAACCCCAATTACAATTCCACCGATGGGCATTTGTTGTACGCCCGCAGTTTAGAAAAACTAGGCAAGATTGATAAAGCCCTAGAAGAATATGAAGTGGTTGCACAAAATTATCCCGGAGAGGAAGGCCGTGTTCGTTACGGTTTATTGTTGCAACAACAAGGACAAACGCAAAAGGCACAAGAGGTCTTTAAAGAATCAATTAACCGTGTACGTTTAGCACCAAAATTTTACCAAAAAGCACAAAAATATTGGCTAAAAATTGCTAAATCACACCTAAATACATAAGAGGAAATTATGAATAAAAAATTACTCACCCTTGCCATAACAGCATCATTGGCTCTGCTTTCTTGTCAAGATAAATCTGACAACAAACAAACGCAAGAAGCCGTTAAGAAAAAACCAATAGCAGAAACAATTGTTGTTAAGAAACCACCTGAAGTTTATACACCCCGACCTGACTGGAGTACCTTACCACGGGTTGCAGATGTTTATGCTGAGTTTACCCTTAAAACGGATTTATCGCATTTAAGCGACAATCAAAAAAAGATACTACCGATTTTAATTGATATCGCTAAAATCATGGATGAGCTTTTTTGGTTGCAAGCCTATGGCGATAAAGAAACATTTTTGATGGAAATCAATGATGACAATGCCCGCCGATTAGCTGATATCAACTATGGTCCTTGGGACAGGTTGAATGGTGACAATGTTTTGATACCGACGTACCCAGAAAAAAGCTTGGGTGCAAATTTTTATCCTCACGATATGACCAAGGAAGAGTTTGAAGCCTCAACTGATGCCAATAAAACCAATCTTTATACGGTTTTAAAACGTGATATGAACAATAAACTGGTTTCACAGTTTTACCATGAAACTTACCCTAAACAACTGCAAAAAGCATCTGAGTTACTCAAACAAGCCGCTTTATTAGCAGAGGATGAAGGTTTTAAAAAGTATTTAACACTAAGAGCTGATGCGATTTTAACCGATGCTTTTAAACCCAGCGACATGGCGTGGATGGATATGAAATCTAATGCTATTGACTTTGTTGTTGGCCCTATTGAAACCTATGAGGACAGACTTTTTGGTTACAAAGCCGCTTATGAAGCCTATGTACTCATCAAAGATAAAACTTGGAGTAAGAAACTGGCTAAATTTGCCGCTCTTTTACCGCAATTGCAACGTGAATTACCGATTGAATCCAAATATAAAACTGAAACTCCAGGCACAGACTCTGATTTAAACGCTTATGATGTGTTGTATTATGCTGGACATTCTAATGCAGGCAGTAAAACCATCGCTATCAACCTACCCAATGATGAAAGCGTACAACTGGCTAAAGGCTCACGTCGTTTGCAATTAAAAAATGCAATGAAAGCCAAGTTTGAGAAAATTTTAACGCCTATTGCTAATGAGTTGGTTGCACCAGAGCAAAGAAAATACATTACCTTCCCTGCTTTCTTCGGCAATACTATGTTTCATGAAGTGGCACACGGTTTAGGCATCAAAGAAACAATCAATGGCAAAGGCAGCGTACGTACCGCCTTAAAACAATTTGCCTCAGCACAAGAAGAAGGCAAAGCCGATGTCTTGGGTCTTTATATGGTTGAAAAACTCTTTAAGATGGGTGAGTTAACCGAAGGTCAAATCATGGACAATTACGTAACCTTTATGGCAGGCATCTTCCGTTCGGTTCGTTTTGGTTCTTCCTCTGCTCACGGTGTAGCCAATATGCTACGTTTTAACTATTTTGCCGAAAATGGCGCCTTTTCTTACAATACACAAACAAAATTTTATTCTGTTAATCCTGAAAAAATGTCAAAAGCAATCGAAACTTTATCGCAAAAGATTTTGACTTTACAAGGCAACGGCGATTACAACGGTGTTGAAAAATGGGTTAATGAAAAAGGCAATATCTCCCCTGCTCTTAAAGCGGCATTAGACAGATTAAATAATATTCCTGTCGATATAGTCTTTAAACAAGGAGTTGATCAACTAGATTTGTAAAGAAACTAAACTAAATTTTGTTTAAAAAAAAGCACTCAAATAGAGTGCTTTTTTTACTTTGTCACTCCTATCTTGCCTATTTTAGATTCGCATCTAATTTAATTTCATCAATTCAAATTGATTTGATAAGTGAGTAATTATGTTATAATTCTACTGCTTAAAAAATTAGATTAAAATGAATAAAAAAGCTTTCGATTATATCATCATCGGTGCTGGCTCTTCGGGTTGTGTACTCGCCTCTCGCTTAACAGAAAACCCAAGTATTTCAGTGTGTTTATTGGAAGCAGGTGGTCCTGACAAAAGTGTTTTTATTCATGCACCAGCTGGTGTGGCAGTTATGTTAGCAACCAAACTCAACAATTGGGCATTTGATACCGTACCACAAAAAGGCTTAAATGGCAGAATTGGATACCAACCACGTGGTAAAACACTCGGGGGTAGTTCATCAACCAATGCTATGCTCTATGTTCGTGGCAACAAATGGGATTATGACCATTGGCAAGAGTTGGGCAATAAAGGCTGGTCTTATGATGATGTTTTGCCTTTGTTTAAAAAATCCGAGCATAATGAAGACATAAATGATGAATACCATGGTCAGAGCGGATTACTCAATGTAAATAATCCAACCGATGCAACTGTGCTCAATCAAACCTTTCTGGACTCCTGTGAACAGCATGGAATTGCTCGGACAACAGATTACAATGGCGCTAAACAAGAAGGTTGTTTTCTTTACCAGCGCACAGTTAAAGACGGCGAGCGTTGTAGTGCAGCCAAAGCTTTTATAACCCCTCATCTTGAACGTCCTAACTTAACTGTAATAACACATGCGGTTACAGAAAAAATCATTTTTGAGAACAAAACAGCCGTGGGTGTAAAATACCAAAAAGAAGGTCAAACGCACGAAATCACCTGCAACAAAGAAGTTCTCCTTAGTTCAGGGGCATTTGGTTCACCACAAGTTTTAATGCTTTCAGGCATCGGTGAAAAAGAACAGCTTAAACAACATGCTATCGACCTTGTTCATAATTTACCAGGAGTGGGTGAAAACCTACAAGATCATATTGACTACATACAAACTTTTAAAGTTTCAAGCAGATTAGATACCTTTGGCTTGTCCTTTTTAGGTTCATTAAGAATAACAAAAGCCATCTTCCAATGGTGGCGTAAAAGAAAAGGCAAAATCACCAGTACATTGGCAGAATCTGGTGCTTTCTTTAAAAGCAATGAATCTCTTGAGATCCCTGATTTGCAATTTGTCTGGGTTCCTGGGGTTGTTGATAACCATGCACGAAATTTACGCTTTGGACACGGTTATTCCTGCCATTTAACTTTATTAAGACCCAAGAGCAAAGGCACGGTCAAACTCGCCAGTAACAATATTAATCATGCTCCGTTGATTGATCCAAATTATTTTGACCATGAAGATGACATGAAACTTATGCTCAAAGGAGCCGATAAGATGCAACGTATTTTAGAAGGCAAACCCTTTGATTCTATACGAAGAAAGATGTTATACAAAGTTGACCTTGGTGACATAAAAGCCTTAGAACAAGATATAAGAAACCGTTCAGATACACAATACCACCCTGTTGGCACTTGTAAGATGGCACCATCAACCGATAAATTAGCCGTAGTGGATAATGAATTAAAAGTCTATGGAGTTCAAAATTTACGTGTCGTTGATGCTTCTATCATGCCAACTCTTATTAGTGGAAATACCAACGCACCTGCTATCATGATTGGTGAAAAAGCCGCTGAACTCATTAAATCAGAATACAATATTTAAGGTGGAAAAATGAAATTTTTAGTCCTATTGCTAACCCTATTCTCTACTGGATACATAAATGCAAAAGAGAAGACTGGCAAAGCCACAAGCTACACGAAAGAAAGTAACGAATCAGTCAAAAAACTACTGCCTTTTACAGACAAAACAGATTTTAAAAATGCTAACAGAGGATTTATTGGCACAATTGATGAAGGTATTATTAAAAATTCCCAAGGAAAAACATCATACAACATGAAAGAGTATGATTTTCTTAAAAAAGAAAGCCCAGATACGGTAAATCCAAGCCTATGGCGACAAGGGCAATTAAACCGAATTAATGGTTTATTTAAAGTAACAGAAGGCATTTACCAAATTCGCAGCTTTGATTTATCCAATATGACTTTGGTCAAAGGCAAAACGGGTTGGATAATTATTGACCCTTTGCTCTCACCTGAAACTTCCAGTGCTGGTATGAAATTAGTCGAAAAGCATTTAGGTAAATTTCCAGTCTCTGCCATCATTATCAGCCACTCTCATATTGACCATTTTGGTGGAATGCGGGGAGTAGTTAACGAAGCTGATGTCATCAGTGGAAAAGTGCAAATCTATGCGCCCAAAGGATTTTATGACCATGCAATTAGTGAGAATATTATAGCAGGAAATGCCATGATTCGTCGTTCGACTTACATGTTTGGGAATTTATTACCTAAAAATGATGTCGGTATGGTTGGCTCTGGTTTAGGTCAAACCACGTCTGTTGGGCTATACGGCATTATTAAAAACACACAAAGCATTGATTCATTAGATGGAGTTAGTAAAACCATTGACGGTGTAAAAGTTGATTTTATTTACACACCCGGAGCTGAAGCACCTGCTGAAATGATGTTTTACTTTCCTGAATTAAAAGCATTCTGTCAAGCAGAAAACATCAATCACAACTTCCACAACCTGTATACCTTACGTGGTGCAAAGGTCAGAAACGGTCAAAAATGGGCGCATTACATCGATAAAGCGCTGTACAAATGGGGTGATGCTGCACAAGTGTCATTTGGAACGCACCATTGGCCAACGTGGGGCAATGAAAACATAAAAGAATTTTGGCGCAACCAACGCAACCTGTACCGATTTGTGCATGACCAAACCATCCGTTTAGCGAATCAAGGGCTAACACCTCGTGAAATTTCTGAACAGCTCAAACTACCTGATGCCATAGGCAAAAAATTCTATAATCGAGGTTATTACGGCTCATTAAAACACAATATCAAAGCCCAATACCAACTCTATTACGGTTGGTTTGATGGCAATCCAGCCAACCTTGATCCATTGCCACCAACCGAAGCTGGCAAGCATTATGTCAAAGCCATGGGAGGTGCTGATGCCTTACTTAAAACTGCAAAAGAATCTTTTGACCAAGGTGATTATCGTTGGGTTGCGCAATTGGTTAATCATTTGGTTTTTGCTGAACCGAACAATCAAAAAGCTCGTCAATTACTGGCAGATGCCTATGAGCAACTCGGTTATGTATCCGAATCTGGTCCTTGGAGAAATTTCTACCTAACTGGCGCAAAAGAACTGCGTGATGGCGTTATGCAACTGCCCGCACCTAGTGGATTAACCCCTGATATGGTTAAGGGTTTATCAACCAAACTCTTTTTTGATTACTTAGCAATGAAATTCATCGGAACAGATACCGATGCACAAAAAATGCATTATAAGTTTAACTTCACACTGCCTGATGTTGATGAAACTATCGCATTGATTATTGAAGATGGCGTGGTTAATCCCCGCTTTGATTACATTATTAAAGATGATGTCAATGCGACCATCACTGTCAATCGTAAAGACTTAAACAGAATGATAATGAAGCAAATTTCATTAATGGATTTGATAAAAACCAAAGCCATGAAAATTGATGGCGACACCACTGCCTTTCTTGGTTTCTTCTCTAAGTTAGATAACTTTAAATTCTGGTTTAATATTGTTGAGCCATAAATACTTTTTAATTAAGTTGAGTTGAGTTGAATTTAATAAATTCAACTCAACTAATTCTCAAACGTATATCAACAGCAAAGATTTTTTCACCTTCTCCAAGTAAAGGATTGATATCCAACTCCTGAATTTCTGGCATTATTTGCGTGAGGTAACTAATTTTCTGAATGATTTCGGCAAATGCTTCTAAATTAACGCCTTTTTTACCTCGGATGCCTTGTAATAAAGGATAACCCTTTAGGTTTTTTAATCGGTAAAGAATTTCTTTTTTAGTACATGGACATAGGCACACTTTAATGTCACCCAAGACTTCCACAAAGATTCCACCAAGTCCCATCAACAATAAATACCCAAAATCTTTTTCATAACTGACACCAACAAACAATTCAACACCTGATAATTGTTGTTGAATCAATACCCCTTGAGCATCAGGTATTTGCATCATTTCTTTAAAGTGTGCAAGCAACACATCTTGTGACTTTATATCCAGTACAACGCCGCCAACATCAGATTTATGCAAAGGGCCAACCACTTTCATCACCACTGGAAAATCTATTTTTTCTAAAGATTCAATAACTTGCTGTTGTGTTTTGGCACTGACTTCATGTGCTCTGGGGATTTTCAAACAGTCCAGAATGGCATTATTTTCTTCACTGCTTAAATAACCATCCGAACTTTTATTGTTATCAACAATTTTTCTAATAACGTGCTTATCAATGCCATAATCAACAATTTTGGAATCAATTGGGTCGCCCGTAAAATAACTTTCGCATAAAGCTTTACCGAGTATCACTTCATCAGGGAAATTGACATGTCCTTTGGATAGGAAATACTGGATTTCTTTTTGGGCATTAACCAATGAGGGCAATACGGGGAAAATAGGCTTTTTACAGACATCCATTTTGACATTGAGCACTTTATAAACGTTTTCCACATCGAACAACCCAGGACTACCAAAAACCACTACCATGGCATCAATAAAGTCGAATTTATGTTCACAATAATCAATAATAATACCCAATTGTTCGGCTGTTCCTGTGGCTAAAAAGTCAATAGGGTTGGATACAGATGAGCCCACGTGTAAATACTCCAACAAATCATCGTCATCCTTGCCTTCAATCAATGGCACTTGCAAGCCACCTTTGGCTAAAGCATCGGTTAGCATCACCGCAGAACCACCTGCATGGGTGATAACGGCAATATTTTTACCAATTAATTTTTTATAAGAAAAAACCGAAGCGATAGAAATAAGCTCCTCGCGTGAACTGCAATAAACAATACCAGCCTTACGAAATAAGGCACGTGTCGCCATATCCGATGTTGCCATCGCTCCCGTGTGAGAGCTGGCAGCACGAGAACCAGCATCGGTTGACCCAGCTTTTATCGCGGCAATTCGACAGCCTTTAGCAATTAAAGATGTGGCATTTTTGAGCAGTTGTTGCGGCTTTTTAATATTTTCCAAATACATAATAATGCTTTTGGAACTGGTTTTTTCATTAAAAGTTTCATCCAAATACTGGAGATAATCCTCTGCACAAATTTGATTGCCATTACCGACAGAATAAACACTGGAAAAACGCAATCCCACTTGCATGCCTGCTTCCATGAGAAACACAGCAGTCGCTCCTGAACTTGAAATAAAATCACAACCATTTTTACTGTCTAGTACTGGTATCGGTGTGGTAAATACGCCGTGGTAATTTTGATTAATAATGCCAATACAATTAGGACCAGATAAAGCGGCGTTATACTTGTTGGCGACATCAATCATTTGTTGTTCGAGTTGGGCTCCAGTTTCATTTAATTCACTAAAACCAGCTGAAATTACAATAAATGCCTTGGTGTTTTTGTTTTTAGCCAACTCTTCAATCACACCTGGACAATGGGGTGCGGCAATGGCTAGAATAGCCAAATCAACTTGTGGCAATTCATCCACAGAGGCATAAGACTTTTGCCCTTGTACTTTACTTTCCCTCTTATTCACCACCATCAAAGCACCTTTAAAATCACCTTCGATGATATTGTGCAACATTTTGCCACCAGCCTTACGCAAATCATTGGAAGCGCCAATAACAACAATGCTTTGTGGATTAATAAGTTGTGAGTTGATCATGCCTTTTATTCGCCAAAATTTAGATTTATGTTATTATAGGTTGCATATCAAATAATTAATTGACCGTGGTCAATAGCAGAAACAACTATGAAAAAACTCGTCATTTTACTGTTAATTACAGCCTCTTTTTTCAGCCATAGCAAAGAAAGCAACGCGGTCAAATTAATTGTCTTAGGTGTCGCTCAAGATGCGGGCTATCCACAGCTTAATTGTTATAAACCACATTGCATGCCCGCTTGGAAGAATGTTCATCTAAAAAAGATGGCCATTTCATTGGGTATTGTTGATGTCAATGCACAGAAAAAATACTTAATGGAAGCCACTCCCGATGTCAGGCAACAAATGTATAATTTGCATCAATTCATTGATAACACTTATGAATTTGCAGGGATATTTTTAACCCATGCTCATATTGGACATTACACCGGTTTGATGCATTTTGGACGAGAAGCAGCTGGCACAAAAAATGTCAATATTTATGCTATGCCAAAAATGACCGAATTCCTGAATAATAATGGCCCTTGGAGTCAGTTGGTAACGCTAAAAAACATTATTCTACAGCCTTTACAAAACCAACAACCCGTTAAACTAAGTGATAATCTTTCTATCACACCAGTCATTGTTCCTCACCGCGATGAATTTTCTGAAACCGTTGGATTCAAGATAAAAGGTCCACATAAGACCGCCTTGTTTATTCCTGATATAAACAAATGGCGAAAATGGGATTTATCTATTGTTGAAGAAATAAAGAAAGTGGACTATGCCGTGCTTGATGCCACTTTTTATGCCAATGGTGAAATACCCAACCGTGACATGAGTGAAATACCCCACCCTTTTGTCGAAGAAAGCATGAAATTATTTAATAGCATGTCAAAAAAAGACAAGGCCAAAGTGATATTCATCCACTTCAACCACAGTAATCCCTTATTACAAAAAGGCAGTGATGCGCAAAAAGCAGTCAAAGAACAAGGTTATAATTTTGCTTATGAAGGTATGGAATTAGATTTATAATGGGTGATACCTAACTGATATAAACAAACAATCAACAGCAAAAAAGATTTTCCAAGGAATCAACTCCAGATTGTGACTCTTTTTGTTCGTATTCGTGCATATTCTTTTTATAGAGACCTTTGCATAACTTTTCCAAATACTGCTTAAAAAATGTTATAATATATAGTAAGAACAAACAGCTAAAATACTATGGCTTGGAAGAATTTACGACAACAAGATTTATCAGACGCACTATTATCACATCATGAAGCATTGGAAGAATTAGATGATGTTCATGAAATCATTAATTGGTCACAAATTGAACAAC
>Ga0256834_1000017_pt1 | contig 131867 bp, 116 predicted proteins | sample 4281140metaG_FD_190536 | JGI IMG/M metagenome (GOLD analysis project Ga0256834, IMG submission 190536) | Hydrothermal vent microbial communities from East Pacific Rise, Pacific Ocean - 4281-140 | ecosystem: Environmental > Aquatic > Marine > Hydrothermal vents | place: Pacific Ocean: East...
GTATATGGTACTGTTGTAGTACCACTCTGTCAAGTTGTGTGAGTTGTGAAAAGGCTAACATGTAATCTACTAGCGAGCACGCTTGATATCACTACACAAGTAGAGGGTTAAAGTTCGTGTTTCAAGCCCTTAGATTATAACTTCTTTCAGAACAAAACTGCTGAAGTATTGAAGGACAATATCCGTGTATGGCTTTCCCCCGTTTCCGTAACACTGAGGATATCAAAATTCATTGTTGCTATTCAGCACATGTACTTAAACCATCAAGAACACCCCCCTGCTCGTGCTACTCGCTTCCCCCCTGTAAAACAAGGGGGATTAAGGGTCTGGATTCCCGATTACACCCTCGGCAATGACGATCTTTAATTGAAAGCTGAAGTTACAACTAAAAAACCGCCTAAAACGGCTATAGCCGCTAAAGACGGTTCAAAAAAAATCTGAGTAGTCAAGTTCACCAGGTCCCCTCCCTGTGTCCAAGAAACTATTGTCACACCATATAGCTACAAAATTTCACAGTCACGTCTGTTCAGTGTGAAAGGTACGTTCTGTACCATAGATTCATATCTTACGGCCCAAACAAATCGGATCATTCTTCAACAACAGACATGGCCCTGAATTTCTGGTAGCGCTGTTCAACCAGTTCATCAGGAGAAAGTTTCTGCAGCTCAGTTAAATGTTTTTTGAGATATCCCTTCACCATTGCGGCCGCAGCAACGTGGTCATTGTGGGCACCACCAGCAGGTTCCGGGATAACGTCGTCAATAATTATACCGAGCGCATCGACATCCATGGAAGTCAATTTGAGTGCTTCCGCCGCTTCCGGTCCACGCGTGCCGTCGCTCCAGAGAATTGCTGCACAGCCTTCTGGAGAGATGACCGCATAAACGGAGTACTGCATCATCTGCACCTTGTTACCGACAGCAATCGCCAGCGCACCGCCAGAGCCACCCTCGCCGGTCACCGTAACGATGATCGGCACCGTCAGAGCAGCCATCTCACGCAAGTTGCGGGCAATAGCTTCGGCCTGACCACGCTCCTCGGCACCAATTCCAGGAAAAGCTCCCGGCGTATCAACAAAAGTGAAGATCGGCAAGCCGAATTGCTCGGCCATCTGCATTACCCGTAGAGCCTTACGATAACCTTCAGGGTTCGGCATACCGAAATTCCGGTAGACTTTCTGCTTGGTATCGCGCCCCTTCTGATGACCGATAACCGCGCATGGCTCACCATCGATACGGGCGAAACCACATACCAGCGCCGGATCATCGCGGAAGTTGCGATCACCATGAACCTCAAACCAATCGGTAAAAATGTGCTGAATGTAATCGAGAGTGTATGGACGGGCCTGGTGACGAGCCAGCTGGGTACGTTGCCAGCGTGTCAACTTGGAGAATATTTCATCCCGTAATTTATTGGCTTTCTTCTCTAACTTCTTTATGTCAGAGGAAAAATCGACATTGTCCGTTGAATAATCACGCAACTCTTTTATCTTCTGCTCAAGCTCTACGATGGGTTTTTCAAAATCTAGAAAAAACTGCATTAGCAGGCTCCTGTAAATATGTCGGCAACCAGACATGAGAGGTCAAATCTATTCAAAAGTGACGACATTATATCCGAACAACTTCTCGGCGTCATCCATCATTTCATCACTGGCTTGAAGGCGCAGTCCATCAGGCAATGATATCACGGTTTCGCTACGATTGGGCACAACCAGGTGAATAAGCGCCTCGCATTCGCCGCGATAGCGAGTCATGATTTCCTTAAGAGAGCGCAACTGCCGATCATCAAGACCTGGAGTCGTCAAACGGAAATGAACCAGCATGGTATTGCGCCCCTGATAATCTTTAAGCGACAAAACTTCATTAACCAGAATTTTGCAGGCATCCTCGCCAACATCCACACTGCCTTTGATCAGCAAAGGTTCTTCGCTGTTAAGAAGTTCTGCTGACTCGGTGTAGGTTTCTGGGAAAACAACCATTTCCACAAAACCACTTAGGTCCTCCAGGGTGACGAAAGCCATCCGATCACCCTTACGCGTGTTCAGCAGCTTGATGCCGGTAACAATACCACAAACACGGACTTCCTCTTTGTCTGCACGTTCCATCAGGCCAGCCGTATCACAGGTACTGAAACGCTTGATGGCGTCACTGTGTCGCGCCAGCGGGTGACCGGTAATATAGAAACCGATGGCCTCCTTTTCGTTGGTCAGGAGAATATTCTCGGGCCATTCTTCGATATCCGGGAGTTGACCGTAGGCTTGCCCACTCTGAGTAAAAATCTGATCCGTTCCGAAGAGTGATTCCTGGCCGCTCTCTTTCTCACGCTGAAGTTTCTGACCGTACTCCATCGCCTCTTCAAGAGCAGCCATAAATTGCGCACGTTTGCTCTGCAGGGAATCAAAAGCTCCACATTTAATTAATGCTTCAACAACGCGTTTGTTGACACGTCGCAAATCGACACGTTCACAAAAATCATGCAGGGACTCGAAAGGTCCATCTACGCGTGCCTCGACAATTGCTTCGACAGCAGCACTCCCTACCCCTTTAACCGCACCCAAGCCAAAGCGGATACCATTGTCATGCACGGTAAAATCGCGATTCGACTCGTTGATATCTGGTGGCAATACGGAGACTTCCATATTGCGAATTTCATTAATATTCTTGATGACCTTGTCGGTATTCTCCATGTCCTCAGTGAGCAGTGCGGCCATGAATTCCAACGGGTAGTGGGCCTTGAGATAGGCGGTCTGGTAGGCAACATCGGCATAGGCTGCCGAGTGGGATTTATTAAAACCATACTCGGCAAATTTCGCCATCTGGTCGAATACTGCTTCGGCCTTCTTGGGGTTGAGCTTGTTCTCTGTAGCGCCATTAAGAAAAATTTTCTTCTGCTTGGCCATCTCCTCGGGCTTCTTTTTACCCATGGCTCGACGCAACAAGTCAGCGCCACCAAGAGTGTAGTTACCGAGCACCTGGGCAATCTGCATAACCTGTTCCTGGTAGACAATGACGCCGTAGGTATCTTTAAGGATCGGCTCTAACTGAGGGAAATCATAAGTGAAAGTCTCTACCCCGTGCTTACGCTTAATGAAAGAGTCAACCATTCCCGAACCGAGCGGGCCAGGCCGATAGAGCGCTACCATGGCAATCAGGTCTCCGAAGCAGGTCGGCTTGAGTTTGATCAGGTATTCTTTCATGCCGGACGATTCCAATTGAAAGACACCGGTTGTTTCACCACGGCTGAGAAGTTGGAAAGCCTTTTCGTCATCATCAGAGACCATGGTCAGGTCGAAATCGGGGGTCTTGCCCGCTCTGATCAGACGAACTGCATTACTGATGACAGTCAGAGTCTTCAGGCCGAGAAAATCAAACTTGACCAGGCCGATCTTTTCAACAAAACCCATATCAAACTGGGTGACCTGCCCCTTCGACTTGGGATCTACATAGAGTGGCAGATAATTGGTCAAAGGCTCCGGGGTGACGACAACACCGGCCGCATGGGTTGAGGCATGGCGCGTCAAACCTTCTAGCGAAATGGCTACATCGAAGAGTTTCTTAACCCGGCGATCCTTCTCTATCAATTCGCGCAGACGTGGTTCCTGCTTTTGTGCATCCTTGAGAGTGACTTTTTTTCCGGTCGGGTTCGGGATCAGCTTGGCAATTGTGTCGACTTCCCCATAAGGCATGCCCATACCGCGGCCGACATCACGGATAACAGCACGGGCCATCATTGAACCAAAGGTGATAATCTGCGCAACTTTATCCTTGCCATACTTTTCGCGGACATAATTGATGACATCCTCACGACCATTGATGCAGAAGTCGATGTCGATATCCGGCATAGAGATACGTTCAGGGTTCAGAAAGCGCTCAAAAAGCAGGTCATAGGGGATCGGATCGATATCGGTGATCTTGAGGGCATAGGCGACCAGGCTGCCGGCGGCACTGCCACGACCGGGACCAACCGGGATATCATGGTCTTTCGCCCAGTTGATGAAGTCAGCAACTATCAGGAAGTAGTCAGGGAAGCCCATCTGATTGATGATCTTCAACTCATCCTCAAGGCGAGCCTTGTAGGCTTCGACATCCTCAGCAGAGAATTCAGGACGCACCTTGCGGATAGCAGAGAAACGCTGCTCCAGGCCCTCATAAGATTGCTCTTCGAGAGCCTGACTTGGTGTCTGTCCTTCACCGAGGGTCAGTTCCGGGAAATGATAGTTTTTGCCGGTAACATCCAACTCGAGGTTGCAACGCTCGGCAATTTCAACCGTATTACTGATCGCCTCAGGCACAACCTTGAAGAGTTCCGCCATCTCGTCAGGCGTCTTAACATAAAACTCTTCGTTGGGAAAACGCATCCGATTCGGATCGTCCATGGTCTTGCCAGTTTGAATGCAAAGTAATACCTCATGCGCAAAAGCGTCATCACGGGTCAGATAATGGCAATCATTAGTAGCGACCAGCGGCAGGCCGAGCTCCTTGCCGAGCTCAATCAGCCCTTTATTGACCACCTCCTGGTCTGACAAAAAATTTTCCTGCAGCTCAAGATAGAGTCTGTTTCGATCAAAGATACTGGAGATTTCTTCCAGCCGGCCCCGAGCGTGATCCATACGCCCCCGATTAATCAGGCTGGGGATCTCACCACCAAGACAAGCGGTCAAGGCAATCAAACCATCATTGTGTTCGTTTAGAAGCTGCCAGTCGATCCGTGGTCGATAATAGAAACCGTCCTGATAAGCCGTCGATACCAGGCGACAGAGGTTACGGTAGCCAGTACGGTTTTTACAGAGGAGAACCAGATGTCCGGACGCATCGCCGGAAGAAGACGCGCCACTCTTATCGAGACGCGAACCAGGCGCAACGTAGACTTCACAGCCAATGATCGGCTTGACACCAGCAGCATGTGCTTTGGTGTAGAAGTCCAACGCACCAAACATGTTGCCATGATCGGTAATCGCCATAGCCGGCATGCGATACTCTTTGGCACGAGCCACCAGATCACTGATACGGATGGCGCCATCAAGCAGGCTGTACTGGGTGTGGACATGGAGATGAACAAAATTGGAGTGATGCATATATGGTAAAACCTAAAAGCTAGAAATCGGAAAACAGGGGACGGAATCTAACGGTAAGGATCAATTGTAAAAACAGAATTCAGAATACAGAAATACGGTTCGCGATGAAACATTAAAATACTGAACATGAAGATGAATATGATGTCTTTTTGTTTCGGGCCTATAACCCAAAAAAAGGTTTAACGCAGAGTCGCGAAGAACGCAGAGGAAAGACTACAATTTTCATGGAAATGACACGATCAAGTCCATTCTTCTCTGCGCCTCCGCGTCTTAGCGTTAAAAAGTGATGTCATGTGTCTTTGTTTTGGTTATAGATCCGTTTTGTTTTGTAGGTATTAAAGGACGTCGACATCGAAGTGTTTCAACATGTTAACCAAAAGGATAAGGGGAAGTCCGATCAGACTGTTGTAATCATTACCGGCCATCTTTTCCATCAAGGCGATTCCCAAGCCCTCGATTTTAAATGAGCCAGCACAATCAACCGGGTTCTCTTTAGTAACATAATGCTTGATTTGCTTTTCGGTCAGCTCTCTCATAGAGACGGAAAAGGTTTCAAACTCAGTCAGACTATTGCCAGTTGCACTGTCATAAATCGCCAGACCGGTATAAAAAGTATGTTTGCGCCCCTGCATTTCCAACAGCTGTTCAATCGCTTTTTCCTGAGTTCCTGGTTTGCCCAGCAGGCGATGTCGAGCATCCACGAAAACCTGGTCGGAACCAATAATCAGGGCATCATCATACTGATCTGCGAGGCTTTTCGCCTTTTGCAAAGACTGGTGCTTGACCAGAAGTTCAGCAGAGACACTTGGGTACATCTGCTCCTTGTAGCGCGGAGCAGCGACATGAAAGCTCAGTTCAAGTTGACGCATTAACTGCAGACGATAGGGGCTGGTTGAGGCAAGAATAAGGGTGCGCATGAAAACCTTCCAGAAAGAAAAAGTGTGTACACCTTTTTACCTCAATCGGTCGTTGTAATGCAATCGTCAGATAAGGTTCTGCCACGCAGGTGAAGATTCAGCAACTGTACCGGCATAACTCGTGCTGTTACCATGTGGTTGACTGCGGCGAGTTTGCAAGAGCGGCATCTCACGAACCGATTCGAGCAAGGCACTTTCCAGAACATCAGAGCCACATCGATCAATAAATTCAGAGAACCCGGAACCACCAAGCCAGGCATCTGCAAAAGTCACAGAATCGTTGCGGCCAATCTCAACCAGAACTTCGCCTTCATAACAACCATCACCTACGGTTCCGGAGATACGCACTCCACGCCCCTGCCGTTCTGTCGCATAGATATCGAAATAGATAGCGCTGCCGTTGATTTCTGTCGTACCAATGTAGATCATAATTACCTCCCTGTTGGCTTTGATGTTACCTTAGCAGACAGCGAGACATAATATGTCACACATACCAAACAACCGTAATCGAACATCCGTAACCAAACATCCGTAGGGTTTGCAAACAGCTCCATCGTTTGCGAACGCGGAACCGACCAACAAACACTACCGCACAATAAAAAAACCAAAAACCGACGGTCGACCCGGTTACAAAATCAATGGGTTTTTTGTGTTGTAACGGACATTTTGTTCAAAACAATATTGTGGTGTATTGGGCTTTATGACGGCGTGCGCTGTTAGAACCTTACGGCGTGCGCATGGTGAGGCTATGCGCACCCTACCGGACCGATCATTTGACGAATTTAGCGGTGGGTGGATATTGATTAATGACCGTGTTTATGGGGATTTTGTGGTGCATGGGGATTTTTTACAGCGTGCGCATGGTGGGGCTATGCGCACCCTACGTTATATTTATGTTAACCTTCCAATTCCGCCAAACGATCACGCAACTCTTTTTCCTGCTGCCTTCTCTCGGTGATATCACGCATGATGGCGGCAACACCGAGAGGCTTGCCATTATCGTCCGACAACAACACGATTGAGAATTCGGTGGACATTTTTGTGCCATTCTGGTGCATGGCCGGCACTGCCAGCATTTCGGTGCCATAGCGTGTCTCACCTGTAGCCATGGTCTTGTGATAGCCAGCCCAGTGACGCTCCCTGAGTTTTTCAGGAATAATCAGATCGAGAGACTGACCGATCGCTTCTTTGGCGGTGCGGCCAAAAATCCGTTCGGCGCCCTGGTTCCATAAACGGATGATGCCATCACGATCTGCAAACAGGATCGCATCCGGGGCGAGAGTTAGAATCTGCTGGCTGAGAGTTGTGTTGTCGAAACTTGTCATATTTGATTTCCTCTTTTTCTGAATAATTCCTACGGATTTTGGATATATGCATTCTTCCTGGTATAGAACCACCAGTTAATCACCAGACAGACAAAGTAGAAGACGGCAAAACCGTACAGTGCATATTCCGGAGTCGTCGCCTTGATCTGCTCACCGAATACCTTGGGAATAATGAATGCGCCGTAGGCGGCAATCGCTGATGTCCAACCCAGCACAGGACCAGCCTGCTCAGCATTAAAAATCATGGCGACGGAACGGAAGGTTGAACCATTGCCAACGCCAGTTGCAGCAAACAGGATAATAAAGAGAATCAAAAACGGCACAAAAACCGTCTCCGGAGTCGCTGAAGCATAAGCTGCCTTCATAAAGTAGGCACAACCCAACGCAGAAACAATCATCACTATGGAAACCCATTGAGTAACGATAGCTCCGCCCATTTTATCGGCGATCTTGCCACCAATTGGACGAATCAAGGCACCGATAAATGGTCCCATCCAGGCAAACATCAGAGCACTTGGGCCATTAGGATTGACTGTATTGTGGGTCATGACACCATCAACCATGATATGCGAGAAACCGAAGATGATCTTGATCGACAAGGCAAAGGCGGCCGAGTAGCCGATGAAGGAACCGAAGGTCATGGTATAGATAATGGTCATGGCCCAGGTGTGTTTATTGTTGAAAATCTGATATTGCCGATCGAGGTTTTCACGCAAACCACCTTTGGTCAGGTACTTCATACCGAAGACCGTGGCGGCAATGACCAATGGCAACACCACCCATTTGCTGAGCAGACCGAGACCGACAGGGGCTGGCAGCAACAGGTAAAGGCCGAAAGTGGCAGTGACAAAGGCGATCAGTAACAGACCGCTGATCATGGCAAACGATTTGCCGGTGGAACCAAGGTCGGGGGTGACCGTCTTGGTGGTTATATTATTCATGCCGAAGAAACCGGCAAAAGCCAACGGGATCAACAGCACCAGCCAGATATAGCCAGCGTTATGGATGTAGGTTTCGGAACCAGCCGGGATCTTGCCAATCAGGGTGCCGCTGGTATTGATCAGTTTTTGAGAAGTGCCGCCGAACAGACCGAAGGTCATCGACAAAGGAATCAGGATCTGCATGGTGGTGACACCGAAATTGCCCAATCCAGCGTTGAGACCAAGGGAGGTTCCCTGAACTTTTTTCGGGAAAAAGAAGCTGATGTTCGACATGGAAGATGCGAAGTTGCCGCCGCCGAAACCGGAGAGCAGAGCCAGCAGGTAATAGACTTCGATCGGCGTAGCCGGATTCTGCAAAGCAATACCGGTGCCGAGCGCCGGGATCATCAGCAGTGCCGTGGTGAAGAAGATGGTGTTACGGCCACCGGCAATACGGATCATGAACGAACTCGGTATCCGCAGGGTGGCACCGGTCAGACCGGCAATAGCCGACAAGGTGAAGAGTTGAGACGGGCTGAAGGGGTAACCAAGATTGATCATCTGTACCGTGATGATCCCCCAGTAGAGCCAGACGGCGAAACCACACAACAAGCTTGGAATCGAAATCCAGAGATTGCGATTGGCTATTTTTTTGCCGGTTGAATTCCAGAATTTTTCGTCTTCTACGTCCCACTTATCTAGATTGATTGACATGTACTGCCTCCTAGAAATTGTTTATTTTCCTTCAATTTTCTGCATATCTTCAGGATGCTTATCTTTCATCATTTTCTGCGCAGTCAGATGTAACCAGATCAAGCAAACTACTGACAATATGAGAATAAACATCCAGCAACTGGTCCATAACCCGGTATATTCGAGAAGATAGCCAAAGATGATAGGACAGAAGAAACCACCCAGGCCACCGAGCACACCGACCATCCCACCGACGACCCCCACCTCCTCCGGGAAATAATCGGGAATCAGTTTATAGACCGCCGCTTTGCCAATCCCCCAGATACTGCCGAGCGCAATGATTAATATCGCGAAGATCCAAACATTCGCCTGGAAAAAGATCCTGGTCACACCTTTGGCCAGCAATTCTTTTTTCTTGACGGTCTGGCCAACCTCAACCACAGGTTCCTGCCAGGATTGTTTACTGGGCAAAATAAGCATCTGCTCATCGAAAGCCTTTAACGGCTCAGGTTTGACCTTAATGCTGTAAGATTTGTCATCTACCACGATTGTACTGGAGCTCACATCAGTAACAACTCCCGGCCTCTTCGCCATAATCCCACGGCCTGGAGAGTAGACATCCATCTTCGGGATGATAACGAGGAAACTGATCGCCACCGAAGCACCGAGGACCCAGTACATAACCGTTCGGCCACCCAGTTTATCGGACATCCAGCCACCCAGAGCGCGGATTATGCCGGAAGGCAGACTGAACATTGAGGCAAAAATTCCGGCGGTGACCAGCGGCAGGTAGTAAACATTTACGAAGTAAGGAACCAGCCATTGCGAGAAGGCGACAAAACAGCCGAACACCAGGAAATAGTAGAGTCCGAACCGCCAGACGCGAACATTCTTCAAAGGTGTCAGCATCTCTCTGAATGATTTATTCGAAGATGCCGGTTTTCGATTCTCAGAAAAGATGAAGAAGATCACGCCCATGATGGCAAGCATCGCAGCGTAGTAGACAGGGAGTTCACGCCAGGCCTCAATGTTGGCACCGTTATCGGTCAAGCGATTAAGTATGGTTGGTGCAAACAGGGTGGTCAGAGCCGCACCAGCATTACCGGCACCGAAGATTCCCAGTGCCGTACCTTGACGTTCACGCGGGTACCAGACCGACGAAAAAGCGATGCCTATCGAAAAGCTGACCCCTACCAGACCGAAGCCGAAGCTACAGAGAGCAAATGTGGTAAAACTGTCCGCAAAAGACAACAAATACATGGGAATGGCACAGACCAACAGTAAAGTACCGTAAACCGGCTTACCACCGAACTTGTCAGTCAACATCCCGGCCGGTAAGCGGAAGATCGAACCGGTCAGTACCGGGATCCCCATCAACCAGCCAATCTCGATCGGTCCCCAATCAAAAACCTGATTGTCGGCCAGGAAAGTCACCAGAACACCATTGAACATCCATACGGCAAAACAAACAGTAAAGGCAAGTGTGTTCAGGAAGAGGACTTTATGTGATTTTGCGGTTGCGACTTCTAACATTAAACCTCCTGCGTAGAGATGAAAGACCTTTTAACGCCCGTTCGCTTTGCGCTCTCAAGACGCTAAGGGAACCAAGAAAGACGCAATGATAATCTTGTTTTTTGTGTAACCATAAAGCCTGTCCTTTGCATCTTTGCGTCTTTGCGTTTAATACAGATTTTGTTCAAAAATCACCTCACCCGACGTTGCCGGTACCAGACTACAACCTGGTAAGGACGCGACAAATAAGTCAATGGGACACTGACGACATGAACCAGTCTTGAAAACGGAAACAGCGCAGCTATCAGGAAAGCATTAAATACATGCAGTTTGACGACTGCTGGCAAGGCCGCAAGATAGTGCACTTGGGGGTCCAGTTTTAAGAGTGACCAGAGCCAGGGCGTTGCCGTGTGCATGTACCAGACAGAACCCCAGCGTAAGGTGAAAGCGATATAGACGCCGGTTGCAACTTGTAGCAGCAAAGCCAGCAGCACCAGCCAGTCAACCACCGTGGTTACTGCGGAAACCCGGGCATTACCGATACGACGAGAGATCAGCAAGACAACTGCGATCAACGTACTGATACCGAGAGCCAGGCCAGTCACCTCAAGCAGGTAGAGACGCAAAGGACTGCCGACCACCACAGCCCAGCCAGACGGCACCAGGAAAGCCAGAAAATGTGCCATCAGGATAAGTAGAATCGCGTAGTGCCAGGGGATCGATCCCCAGAACAGCACACGGCTTTCCAAAAACTGCGACGATTGTGACGACCAGGAGTAACGGTCAATACAATAGCGGTAAATACCAACACCGACCATCAGGGCCACGGCCACGTAAGGGAACACGCCAAACAGAATCATATCAGTCATGATAAACACTCCTTTTGCCGATCCTCTGGCAATCGCTCGGTATCGGGTTTAGCGGTCTCAATCAGAAAGCTTTGCAGAGCATAAAGCAGAGCCACATAGGGATGATTGTCACCTTCAATTCCCTGAGTGATTTTTTCCAACGTGGGCAGGATACCATCCTGGATGATCTCCAGTCGGCAATCCTGATCGGTAATAGAACCGACAAAACGCAGCACTTCCGCCAGGTGGTCGGGAAGCTCGTTGCCGGAAACAAAATCATACTGCTGGTAGAGCTCCCGCAGCTTGAGCATGAACATGGTGCGCTGCTGGCTCTCCCCACATAGCTGGTAGCCGACATAGGGATGACAGAGCGACTGCAGATCGAAAGTGCCGGTAAAGGCTTCCTCGATACGCGAGAAGTCATTTGTTTCGATAAAATCGAGAAAACTCTGCAGAGCAGTGCCTGCCTCAGGGCTGACCCCCTGCATATGCGCAGCACATGCCGCCGCCTGCTCTTTGACATGGTCATCGGGATAACTGAGCAGATTCGCAAAGTCCCGGCAGATTTCCTGATGTTGTTGTAATTCAGTCATATCTACCAGCGCCTTTTCGGTGAGATTCTCTTGCCGAAGCCCATCTCCTGTTTGTGTTCCTCTGGGTCCATGCCAGCCTCAATGGCCTGCTCACGCAACATCGGCGGCACGACAATACGTTCCTTGATCCTGGTCAGCGTGGTCATGCGGTATATGGCATCGATAGCCTCTGTATCCAGTTGAGCAACCGTGCAGGCTTTGCTGACTTCCTCGGCAGGAAGATCACCAACGGTGACACTGCGGCGTTGGATACGTACGGCGATCAATTTACGATAGACAGCCTTGACTTCCTCTTCATTGCCACCGGCGAAGAGACTGGCCAGGTATTGCATCGGCAGTCGGGCCTCCTCCAGGGTGGCAAAGAAATCATCGGCCAGTTTCTGTTTGCCCTGGTTGTTCATCGACATAACCGGCAGCAATGGCGGCACATAGAAGAGCATCGGCAGGGTTCTGAATTCGGGATGAAGTGGCAGGGCAATCCCCCACTCCTTGACAAACTTATAGACCGGCGATCTCTGTGCGGCTTCGATAACCTGATCGGCCACGCCTGACTTTTTGGCATCCGCGATAACCTGAGGGTCAAAGGGATCAAGGATCATTTCACGCTGCGCAGCTGGCAGGTCTTTATCATCCCTCTGGGCAACCGATTCGATCTGGTCAGCATCGTAGAGAAGAACGCCCAGGTAACGAATTCTGCCAACACAGGAATGGAAACAGGCAGGAGCTTCACCGGCCTCTTGGCGCGGATAGCAAAGGATGCATTTTTCCGACTTGCCGGTAGACCAACCATAGTAGGTCTTTTTATATGGGCAAGCTGAAACACACATCCGCCAGCCACGACATTTATCCTGATTGATCAGGACGATACCGTCCTCGCCGCGCTTGTAGATAGCCCCGGAAGGACAACTGGCGACACAGCCGGCATTCAGGCAATGGTTACAAATCCGCGGCATATGGAACATCACCATCTTTTCAATAGCAAAGAGTTGCTGCTGTTCTTCTGCGCTGAGCTTGACCACGCCCGGATCGTTGGCAGCATAGATGTTGGAACCGGAGAGATCATCATCCCAGTTAGGACCGGCTTCGATCTTCATCGGTTTGCCGGTAACCATTGAGACCGGTCTTGCCGTCGGCTGGTCATCACCGGCCGGAGCGCTGGTCAGATCACCGTAGCGGAAGGTAAAAGGCTCGTAATAGTCATCCATGGTCGGCATGCTCGGATTATGGAAAATTTTCCCCAGAGTACCCCAACGACCACCGATCCGCAGTTGCAATTGTTCACCCTGTTTCACCCAACCGCCCTGGTACTTTTCCTGATCCTCCCATTGGGTCGGATAGCCAGTTCCCGGCTTGGTTTCCACATTGTTCCACCACATGTACTCGGCACCCTTGCGGTCGGTCCAGAGATTCTTGCAGGCGATGCTGCAAGTGTGGCAGCCGATACATTTATCAAGGTGGAAAACCGATGACACCTGTGCGCGTATATTCATAGTCATAGCTCCTTTACCAGTTCGGCTCCCCTTTGAGTTTTCGTACCATGATGTAGGTGTCCCGGTTAGCACCAGTCGGCCCCCAGTAGTTCCAGGCATAAGTAAACTGACCGTAACCACCAAGCATCAGGTTCGGCTTGAGCCGTATCCGGTTGAGGCTGTTATGGCCACCGGCCCGCTTATTGTTACGTAGTGGCGACTTTGGTACGCCGATAGTACGTTCCGGCGAGTGATATAGAAATGAGATGCCGCGTGGCAATCGTGAGCTGACTACGGCTCTTGTCACCACTACACCGTGATCATTGTAGACTTCGACCCAGTCATTATCGACAACGCCGATTTGCTCTGCGTCCTGATCATTAAGCCAGAACGGATGACAGCCACGGGAGAGAGTCAGCATACGATGATTGTCACCATAGGTACTGTGGATGCTCCACTTGCCGTGCGGAGTCAGATAATTGAGCATAATGCTGTTCTCATCCGCTTCCGTGACCAAAAAGTCCTGCAGAGTACTGTGATCCGGCTTGGGCTTGTAGGTCGGCAGATGTTCACCGGCAGCGATATAACCCTGATGATCAAGGTAGAAATGCTGGCGACCGGTCAGGGTACGCCACGGAACCAGTTTTTCAACGTTGAGGCAGTAGGCTGAATAAGCGCGACCATTGGTGTTCAAGCCACTCCAGATTGGACTATTCAGCAGGCGGCGCGGTTGCCGGTCGAGATCGGCAAAAGTAGTCCGTACATCACGACTGCCTTCAGCCAGATCGGTCAATGGCAGACCAACCTTCTTCTCTTCGGCCTCGAAAGCTCGATAGGCGATCTCGCCGTTGGTTTCAGGGGCCAGATGCAGGATGACGTTGGCTGCCTGAGAGGCAATCTCCAGCGAGGGATACTCCTCGCCTCCCCATTTCTGCGTTGGTGCCATCTCTTTCAATTCATCATAGAAATCGGCGACCGGGAAGTTGAGTCCATGGGCACCAAGGCCGTTTTTGCGGACTTCCGGTCCATAGGAAATAAACTTTTTGTAGAGATTGACGTAATCACGTTCGACCACCACCATGCCGGGCATGGTTTTACCGGGGATCGGCTCGCATTCACCATTGATCCAGTCTTTGATTTCGGGTTGGGCCATCTCGGCCGGGGTGTCATGCTGTAACGGTACCGTAACAATTTCACGAACCGGTTCCGGCAGGTGAGTTTCAGCCATCTGGCTGACCTTCTTGGCCAGCCCTTTGAAGATATCCCAGTCACTCTTTGATTCCCAACAAGGGGGCACAGCCGCCTGTAGCGGATGGATAAAGGAGTGCATGTCGGTGGTATTGAGATCGTCCTTTTCATACCAGGTTGCGGTCGGCAAGACGATATCCGAGTAGAGCGCCGAGGTATCCATGCGGAAGTTGATATCGACCACCAGGTCAAGCTTGCCCTGTGGGGCTTCTTTATGCCACTTGACGTCCTTAACAAATTCTTCAGCCGTTTCCGGAGCAATGGTGTTGGTATGAGTGCCGAGATAGTGCTTGAGGAAATATTCATGCCCCTTGGCACTCGACATCAAGGCATTACCACGCCAGATAATCCACATGCGTGGCCAGTTCTCCGGTGCATCTGGATCTTCAACGGCAAACTTCATCTTCTTTTCGGCCAGCTGCTTAACGGTCCAGTCAACAATCTCCTGATTGTTACTGGCACCGGCAGCTTCAGCCTCTTTCACTGCCTCAATCGGACTGCGATCAAATTGCGGGAAGAACGGCAGCCAGCCGTTGCGCACCGCTCGGATCTGATGATCCATGGTGTGCCCCCCAGTAATGTGACTATCCTCGGAGACTGGATTGATTCTGGCCTCGTCAGAGGTACGCTCGTAGCGCCACTGGTCGGTATGGACGTAATGATAAGATGGAGCATTCATGAAGCGAGGCGGTTTTGACCAGTCGAGAGCGCCCATGATGCTAGCCCAGGGCGCAGCCGGAGCCAACTTTTCCTGGCCAACATAGTGGTTCAAACCACCGCCATTCTTGCCAACACAACCACAGAGCATCAGAGCGACGATCCCGGCGCGGTAGGTCAGGTTAGCGTGATACCAGTGATTAATACCGGCACCGATAATAATCGAGCACTTACCCTCAGTCTGTTCAGCGGTAGCGGCCCATTCCCGGGCAAACTGAATAACATTAGCGCGGTCGAGGCCAGTATATTTTTCCTGCCAGGCAGGCGTATAGACGCTGTCAGCATCGTAATTTTGTGGATAATCGCCTTCAAGTCCGCGATCGACACCAAACTGGGCCATCATAAGGTCGTAAACAGTGGTGACCGCTATCCGGCCTTTGGCGGTTTCTAGATAGCGAACCGGGACGCCACGCTGCACAGTATTACCATCTGAGAAATCGTCAAAGGCAACTTGCAGAATATCCTCATTACCATCCAGCAAGGAAAGACCAGTAGCTATATCGGAGCCGTCCTGGCCGTCCTTCATCTGCAGATTCCACTCACCTTTTTTCTCTTGCCAGCGGAAACCAAGAGTTCCCAACGGCATGCGCGGCTGCTGACTGGTTTCATCCCAAACCAGATATTTGAAATCGCCATTTTCTTCTTCGCTGTAACGTTCCAGGTCACCAGCTTTAGCCATTCGTCCTGCAGTATAAACACCTTCTTTTTCATCTAGTTCAATCAGGAAGGGAGTATCCGTATAGCGCTTCAGGTAATCCATGAAATAAGGCGTTTTGGCCTTATGGTGGAATTCGCTTAAGATGACATGGTTGACTGCCATCCAAAAAGCACCATCCTGGCCAGCATGAGTCGGCAACCACCAGTCTGCGAACTTGCTCGACATGCTGAAGTCAGGCGAAAGAACCGTGACCTTTGAGCCATTATGACGAGCTTCGGTCAGGAAATGCACATCAGGAGTACGGGTCATGCCTGGGTTTGAGCCCATGACAGCAATATATTTACTGTTATACCAATCGGCGCTTTCTGCCACATCGGTCTGCTCGCCCCAGATTTCTGGAGAAGCATTAGGCAGATCGCAATACCAATCGTAGAAACTCAGATTGGCGCCGCCCATCAACTGCATAAAACGCGAGCCACCAGCGAAACTGAGCATCGACATAGCCGGAATCGGCGAGAAGCCAACCAGACGGTCGGCACCATATTTCTTAATGGTATAAATCGACGAAGCGGCAATGATTTCTTCGACTTCGTCCCAACTGGAGCGCCGGAAACCACCTTTGCCACGGGCTTGCTGATAGCTCTTGCGAGCCTCCTCATCTTCCATAATGGAGGCCCAGGCTTCGACCGGGTCACCATGTTCTGCTTTGGCCTTGCGCCAGAGGTCGCACAGTACTCCACGCAGGTAGGGATACTTGATCCGCAACGGGCTATACAGATACCAGGAGAAAGATATCCCTCGCTGACAGCCACGCGGCTCGTAAGGGGGGAGTCCCGGCTCAAGTTCCGGGTAATCAGTTGCCTGCAGTTCCCAGCCAACGATGCCGTCCTTGACGTGGACGTTCCAGGAACAACTACCGGTACAGTTGACACCATGGGTGCTGCGCACCACCTTGTCACACTGATTACGGTTGCGATAAAACTCTTCCCATTTACGGGAATTAGGGTCGACGATATCTTTTATCCAACTCATGCTATCTCTCCCTTCCCTCTACGGGCCCGCTCAACCAGAGGTCGCCTTACACCTTGCAACCTCCGCCAACCTAGAGCCCCGATGACAATCAAAAATAAAGCAGTAACGACAACAACATGAAGGGCCATACTTGAACCAATGTCTGGAACAACCCCCGTTGAAACCGTTCCAAGAAAAGCCACCAGATCAGTTTTTTCGGAATCGGTCAGAGGGCGATTTTCATAAATCGCCACCATACTCTCGAAAGAGAGATCCTCCAGAACATCGATGATCCCATCTTCACCATAGTCCTCATAGATCGCGCTCAGGTCAGGGCCGTAACTGGCTCCTGCGGCACGGCCAAGTTCACGCCCGGCGATCCCATGGCAGGCCAGGCAGGGAGCACCACCGGCAGAGAAACTGGCCATGCCGACATACAGAGCTTCACCGCGTAGCGGATCTCCCGGTTGAGCCCAACTGGGCGTTGCAAGCAATAGTAACCCTACTGCCAGCAACAGAAAACGATTCAACATTTGTCTAGTCATCGGTCTACCTCACCAGGTTAGAGAACGCCCAAACATTCAGATGTTATATACGAAATGAAAGATGATTCTTGAAACAGTTTGTTGAACATCATAAGTTATTTAAAATTGCCCTATCATCAAAGAGCAGAAAGCATATCGAATAATTTCTACAATTCCAGTCGTATTTAAAAATAGTACGGTGTTCTATTTGTAAAATTGACCTGCATCAAAAAGGCAAGAAATTATCAGCTTGAATTTAAGAATTGTTCGTCTATACTAACATCGCTATGCAAAATTCGCACAACGACTTCATAGATGATGTAACCGGTGTTTTATTAGCGGGAGGCAAAAGCCGACGCATGGGATACGACAAGGCATCTATCGAGGTGGCTGGACAATCACTGATTTCCAAGTCGCTCGACTTGCTATGTCGATACTTTGCCACTGTTCTGATTTCAGGCGACCGGACAGATCTTGCACAAGCCGATATCCCGGCAATCGCCGACATCTACCCAGGCAGTGCCTTGGGTGGCCTTTACACAGGCTTGCGTGCCGCTAATACTGACTGGATCTTCGTAGCCCCCTGCGACATGCCCTACCCAGATTCTCAGATACTCGAACTTCTGCTCAAACAACGCGATGGTTTTGACGCCGTTGTGCCACGTATCCCGGAAGGCTACGAACCTGTTTTTGCCCTCTACCACAAGAACTGCTTGCAACCCATGAAAGAGATGCTGCAGCAGGACCAATATCGCATCTATGATTTTTATCAGCGCATCAATATCCATTATCTCGACTGGCAGCAGATGCCTGACGGATGGGAACGCAGCCTGCTGAATATCAATACGCCTGAACAACTGGATGAGTTACGGAAGGAGCTGAGATGAAGCCACCTGTCGTCTCAATTGTCGCCAAAAGCGGTACCGGCAAGACTACCCTGCTGGAGAAACTGATAGCCGAGATGAAAAGTCGCGGTTACCGGATCGCTGTCATCAAACATGATGCGCACAGCTTCGATATAGACCGCGAGGGCAAGGATTCGTGGCGATTAACCCAGGCTGGCGCCGACACCATGCTGATCACCTCACCAGAGAAAGTCGCCATGGTCAAACAGAACCAGGCCGATCATGAACCCTCTCTTGACGAAACTCTTGCAACCTTCTGCACCGATGTTGACATCGTTCTGACCGAAGGCTTCAAAAAAAGTAAGATGCCGAAGATTGAGGTTCATCGTCATGAACGCAGCGAAAAGCTACTTTGTCGCGACGAGGAGTATGATCCGACCCTGATCGCTGTCGCCTCCGACACCCCACGGCAGGTCGATGTACCACTCTACGATATCAATGATGCCCAAGGACTCTGTGACCTGATCGTGGAACGTTACTTAGTACCATGCAAACCATAAACTATCGCATCTTGCTTGTTCTTTGGCACGCCAACTGCGTTGTGGCTTCGGTTACATAGCGGTGCTATGCGCTCTCAGCCACGCCTTGTTGGTGCACCAAATCCCGTCGCAATTTTGCGACATTTTATGATGTACAAGGTACTGTCATGAACCAGATGCGAATCCGCAGTAAAATCTGGCTTGAAGTCGATGGTCAGCCCTTCCTCGGTGATGGCCGCTACCGACTGCTGTCTGCGGTACAACGCAGGGGTTCTATCAATGCTGCAGCCAAAGATCTCGGCATTTCTTACCGCAAAGCCTGGTCCCAACTGCAGGCGATGGAGAGATTCTCGCCTTTCCCGCTTATCGAAAGACGGGTCGGCGGTAAAGATGGTGGCGCCTCAAAGTTAACACCGGAAATCCTCGAGTTGATGGAACGTTTCAAGACCCTGCGCATTCAGGTTAATGATGAGGCCGATCGTTGCTTCACAACGTGTTTTTCAGCTGGGGGAGATTGATGCTTCGAATTCTTGCCCTGCTGACAATCCTCTTTACCATATTTATTACGCCAGCACTTTCAGCCACGGCGAAGCCGGTTGTGGTCTTTGCAGGCTCTGCCTCGCAGCCACCACTCGTGGAAGCCGCAAAAGCCTTTGAGGAAAAATTCGGTATACCGATTACACTGCACCAGGGCGGTTCCGGTGCCATGCTCAGTCAGGTTCTGCTGTCTGGTCAGGGTGATCTCTACATTCCCGGCTCCCCCGACTACATGGACAAAGCCAGAGAGTTAGACTTGATCGATGGTGAGGAAACCAACCTGGCCTACCTGATTCCAGCCATACTGGTACCCAAAGGCAATCCACTGCAGATCAGAACGCTGCAGGATCTCAGCCGACCCGGTGTACGTGTCGGCATAGCCGAGCCCGAAAGCGTCTGTGTTGGCCTTTATGCCGTCGAAATAATGCAGACAAACAATCTGGCGGACAAAATTCGTCCCAACCTGCGAGGCCAGGTCGAGAGTTGTGCCAAAGCAGCAGCCATGCTGCCTCTTGGTACGGTTGACGCCGTACTTGGATGGCGTGAATTTGCCACATGGAACCCACAGGCCATGGAGGCAATCCTGCTCAAGCCGGAAGAAATCCCGCGCCTGGCCTATATCCCGGCAGCACGACTGCGTCAAGCGACAAACCCTGAAGGCGCTGAAGCCTTTGTTACCTATCTAAAATCAGAAGACGGGCAAGCGATCTTTCGCAAATGGGGATATTTCACTGCAGAAGAGAATGCCCGCATGTTGGCACCGTCAGCACGTATCGGCGGAACCTATAATCTTCCGGAGGGTTGGTAATGCTGCGTCGTGACACCATATTTAAAGGCGCTATGCTGCTACCGCTGGTCGTTCTATGCGGCTACTTCCTGCTCCTCGTCGGCAGTCAGTCTGCTTTCTTCAGTATGACTGACTTCCTCGAACAGATTGGACAAAAGGATATCCGCTCTGCAATTGCCCTCAGTCTGATTGCTGCTACGGCAAGTACTGTTATAGCTGTCATTATCGCGATTCCAGCGGCATACGCCCTGGCCAGAATTGACTTCCCTGGCAAACGTCTGGTCGATACATTCATTGACCTGCCCATGGTCCTCACACCAATTGCTCTCGGTACCCTGATCCTGATGTCATGGAACACCTCTATCGGCAGGCTCCTGTCTGATATCGGCATAACCCTGCCCTTCACGTTTGCTGGTATCATCCTCGCCCAATTTACAGTCGTAGTTGCCATCAGCGTGCGTATGCTCAAGGCGACCTTCGAACAGGTCGACCCGCGCCAGGAACAGGTCGCCCGTCTGCTCGGCTGCTCGGCCTTTGAGAGTTTTCTACACGTTACCCTGCCGCTCGCCCGGCGCGGTATACTGGCGGCAATCATCCTGACCTGGGCCCGCGCCATCGGTGAGTTTGGCGCAACAGTAATGGTCGCCGGTACAGCCAGAGGGCAGACCGCGACCCTGCCAAGCAGTATCTACCTAGCTATGTCGATGGCCGACTTGCCTCGGGCCGTCACTCTGGTCGTCATCCTGATCGGCATTTCGCTGCTGGTTCTGTTTGGCGTACGTATGGTCCCGGAGTCGCGAGGATGATCAGAATCGAACAACTGACCACCCGGCAAGGCAGCTTTACTCTGGGGCCCATCGATCTCGATCTTGGCGAGAGTTCCTATCTGACTATCCTCGGACCTTCTGGTGCTGGCAAGACCCTGTTCCTGGAAGCTTGCATGGGTCTTTTGACAGCACACTCCGGAAGAGTCTGGATTAATGGCACAGACGTGACGCACATCCCCCCAGAACAGCGTCACATTTCCTATCTACCCCAGGATCTGGCACTCTTCCCTCATCTCGGCGTTAAAGAGAATATCCTCTTCGGTGCCCGACACCGCAAGGTCGACAAGGAGTTGGCAGAGAGCAGACTTGGAGAATTGCTCGACTTACTCGATCTGCACGGGATTGTCAACCGACATGATGTGACCTCGCTATCAGGTGGCGAGAAACAGCGCGTCGCCCTGGCCCGTGCTCTCCTGCCAGGCCCTCGACTGCTTTTTCTTGACGAACCATTCTCGGCGCTGGATGCCACCATCAGAAGGCAGCTGCAAGTCAGTCTGCGTGAGATCAACCGGCAACTGGGAGTCACCATTCTGCACGTCACACATGACCAGGAGGAAGCTTTCATGCTCGGTGAACGCATCGCCGTGATGATCGCCGGTCGCCTACGGCAGATTGGTGATCGCGATAATATTTATTATCAGCCCGAATCATTGGACGTTGCGAATTTTCTGCGTAACCAGAATATCTATGATACAACCGTGGCGGCCATTGCTGCTGATGGCTCTTTGCAGATGGAAAACAGCATCACAGGTGCGCCATCCTACCCTGGAGCACAAGTCGGTGATCATGTCGCCGTAGGTATCAGGTCGGAGGAAATCGTGATCATCCGGTCGAATAAACCTATCGGCCCTGAGTTGCAACAGAACCTGTTCGATGGCACAGTCAAGGACATCCTCGCTTTCGGTGGCACACATACCCTGATAGTTGAGGTTCTCAGCACAGGGACTTGTGTTGATGTCGAACTACCGAACTGCGCCATGCGTGATCTCGGTTATAATATTGGCGATGAACTGCAGATCTGTCTGCGTCGACATAGCCTATGGACAATCAAGAAGGAGGTTAATGATGTTGCCGTATAAAGATGCCCTGAATTCAGTCCTGGAAACTGTGCAGCCCCTGACTCCTTGCGAAAGATTGACTGCCGATACAGGGGGACTGGTTCTGGCTGAAGCCATCAAGGCTCATTGGGATATGCCACGCTGCGATAACTCTGCAATGGATGGTTATGCCATTGCAGGAAGATCGTGTGCAAAGGACTCTCCGTTGGAAATCATCGGGGCCTCTTATGCGGGACACCCTTTCACCGGGACAGTCCCGGCGGGGAAATCGATCCGTATCACAACGGGCGCCGCTCTGCCAAACGGTGTGGAGACAGTCATCCCCGTAGAGGACTCAAAAGAAGAGGACGGACAGCTCTGCATCCAAACGTCATTTTCAACAGGACAGCATGTGCGCTTGCAGGGTGAGGAGTTTCAGGCCGGTGTGCAGCTTCTGCAAGCCGGGACTTTACTTAAAGCGGGTGATATCAGTCTACTTGCCAGCGCAGGTGTTGACCGGGTCAGGGTTTATCCGCGGCCACGGGTCGCAATTATTTCAACCGGTGACGAACTGATCGAACTGGGCGAAACACCCAGGCCGGATCAGGTTGTCAATTCCAACCTACATTTTCTGACCACACGATTACAGGAATGCGGCTGTGAACCTGTATGTATCGGCATCGGCAAGGATGATACGGCATCGCTGGATGAATTCATCGCTCAGGCGCTGGATACAGACCTGATCCTTTCTACAGGCGGCGTCTCTGTCGGCGAAAAAGACCATGTCCAGGAAGCCTTGTCCCGTCATCGTTTCCAAAAGCGATTCTGGAGGGTTGCCATCAAACCAGGCAAGCCTGTGCTCTTTGGCCTCCTCGAAGACAAGCCTTTTCTGGGCCTGCCGGGGAATCCGGCCTCAACAGCAATGACCTTTGAACTCTTTGCCAGACCCGCCCTGAAAAAAATGGCCGGCCATACAGATTGTCATCTGCAACAACGTAGTGGCATTCTTACCAGTGGAGTCAAGGGTGGTGGGGACCGACAGATCTTTCGCTGGTGTAAGCTGGGGTGGCACAACGGTCGCTACGAAGTTGACGTTCAGTCACATCAAGGGTCGGGTCAAAACCTCAGTATTCAAGGTGCTAATGCTCTGTTGACGATCCCGGTGGGGACATCACAAATTGATCGAGGAGAGATCGTTGAGGTTTTCTTGTTGTAACTTCAGCGCCTATGCTTAAACCATTAAAAACACCCCCCTGCTCGTGATACTCGCTTCCCCCCTGTAAAACAGGGGGGATTGAGAGTCTGAATTCCCGCTTACACCCTCGGGAATGACGATCTTTAACTGCAAGCTGAAGTTACCTCCGTGGTTTACTAAAAAGATAATTTCTACAATAAATCCTTCATTTTAGAAGAGATAACATTGTGTCGTTTGACCCCACTCGGTAATCTATGTATCATTGCTTTGCTAAGGTGATGCCCTGCCAGGGTATTCCATCCTTGTCCCGCAAGGCCATCGTCAAGAACATCACCCCGAGTGATGCTTCACAGATCGCCTTTCCTTACAGAGTTGCGCTTGAGTCTGCTTTCCCGGCAGAACGGGTCGCGGGTTGCTCTGTCTTTAAAAAATAAATTTACGACGATTCTTGGGGCACTGCTGATTGCAGACGACCACCTTCTCTTCTGTTCACTTTAGGCCGTAACCACAGGTGCAACTTCCGCTTACCCGCAAGCTGTTTCACATAGTTACCCCGGAGAATCATGTATAAAGATGATTTTTAAGGAGAAAAAATGTCACAAGAGATCAAGGTCTCTGTTAAAAACCTATTCAAAGTCTTCGGTCCTCACCCGAAAAAAGCTATGGGTCTGCTTGAACAAGGCTTGGATAAAGAAGCGATTTTCGAAAAGATCGAAACAACAATCGGTGTACAGAATGCCAGCTTCGAAATCTATACCGGTGAGATTTTCGTTATTATGGGACTTTCCGGTTCCGGAAAATCGACCATGGTGCGGATGATCAACCGCTTGATTGAACCGACCGCCGGACAGGTGTTTATCGATGGCGAAGATATCGTCAGCATGAGCAATGACGAGTTGGTCAAGATGCGGCGCAAGAAAATGAGTATGGTTTTTCAATCCTTTGCCCTGATGCCGCACATGACGGTTCTGCAGAATGCAGCCTTTGGGCTTGAGATGGACGGCATCGATAAACTGACCCGTGAAGCACGGGCACTGCAGGCCTTGGAACAGGTTGGCCTGGAGGCCTGGGCAGGCAGCATGCCGAATGAACTCTCCGGTGGCATGCAGCAGAGGGTCGGTCTGGCTCGCGGTTTGGCGGTTGATCCAGATATTCTGTTGATGGACGAAGCTTTCTCAGCGCTTGACCCTCTGATTCGTACTGAAATGCAGGATGAACTCCTTAAGCTACAAGCAAAGGCGAAACGAACTATCGTCTTTATCTCCCACGATCTTGATGAAGCAATGCGCATCGGTGACCGGATTGCCATCATGGAAGGGGGCAAAGTAGTACAGGTAGGGACACCGGAAGAAATCCTGCAAAACCCGGCCGATGATTACGTGCGTGCCTTCTTCCGTGGCGTCGACCCGACCAACATTCTCACCGCTGGCGACATTGCCACTGACACTCAGGTCACCATTATCATCACCGATGGCAAAAACCCGCGCGCTGCCTTACAAAGACTGATTAAGAATGACCGTGATTATGCTTATGTCATTGACAGCAACCGTATTTTCAAAGGGATTGTCTCAACAGATTCTTTGCGTGATCTGATTGACTCTCCGGATCAGCCGCAGTTGATTGCCAACGCCTACCTTGATGATGTCGTGCCAGCACATGCAAACGATTCAATGCAGGACATTCTTCCCGAAGTGGCAAGCCATTCCTGGCCACTACCGGTTCTCAAAGATGACAAGGAGTATGTAGGCGTCGTCTCAAAAAACCTCTTTCTGCGCACCCTGCACCGAAGCGAACAAGAAGACTCAACGGCAGCGACTGCCTGATCATCACTAAGGAGCAAATAAAGAGCGATGCGAATTTTCAATTTTGATGAACAGCTGATACCTCTTGATGAATGGGTACAAACCGCCGTTGACTGGACGGTCCTTAACTATCGCGACTTCTTTCAGGTGATCAAGGTGCCGGTTGAACTCAGTCTGGAAGCCCTGGAATGGTTCTTTGCCACCCTGCCGCCCTTCGTAGTGATCATGCTTTTTGCTCTTGCCGCCTGGCGTTATACTGGCAAAAGAGTGACTGTTTTTACGGTTCTCTCATTCCTGCTGGTTGGTTATCTCGGCCTCTGGGATGACACTATGACAACCTTGTCGATGGTGATCTGCTCGGTATTGTTTTGCGCTATTGCCGGGATACCTCTCGGCATCATGGCGGGACGCAGTGATCGTTTCGAAATGTTCCTGCGCCCCTTCCTCGATGCCATGCAAACAACCCCGGCCTTCGTCTACCTGATTCCTGTGGTCATGCTCTTCAGCATCGGTACAGTCTCCGGTATCCTGGCAACCATCGTTTTTGCCTTACCACCAATTATTCGCCTGACCAGCCTCGGGATTCGCCAGGTTCACCCGGAACTGGTTGAAGCGGCACTCGCCTTTGGGGCTACCCCTTGGCAGGTTTTACGCAAGGTACAGTTCCCTCTCGCCATGCCCTCAGTCATGGCCGGGCTCAATCAGACCATTATGATGGCTTTGTCGATGGTCGTGATTGCGGCATTGATCGGCGCTGGTGGTCTTGGAAATCCGGTTGTGCAAGGTTTGAATACTCTGGAGATCGGCCTGGCCACCATCGGTGGTTTGTCGATTGTTCTCCTGGCAATGGTGCTTGATCGGATCACCCAGGGGATCTCTCAAAAGTAATCTTTCAAGATTCATTAACCCATAAATTTACAAGGAGAAAAGCATGAAACGCATTTTATTAGTTCTACTGATGTTAGCTCTAACGATGCCAGCTTTAGCTGACCAGCAAAAGCCCGGCAAAGGCATCAAAGTTCAACCTGCCCGCGCAACCTGGAATACAGGCTACTTCCAGGAAGCCCTGGTAAGAGCAGGCCTGAAAGAGCTTGGCTACAATGTCAAGAAGCCTAAAGAGCTACAGAACCCGCTCTTCTACCAAGCACTCGCTCTGGGTGATCTCGACTACTGGACCAACGGCTGGTTCCCTGTCCACGATGGACAAATGCCGAAGAATTTTTACGAGAAGGGTGAAAAAGTCGGCTACGTTGTCAAAGCTGGCGGCTTGCAAGGCTACATGGTCTCTAAAAAAGAAGTGGAAAAATACAACATCCAATCGCTTGCAGACTTCAATCGCCCGGAGGTCAAAGAAGCCTTCGATGCCAATGGCGACGGCAAGGCTGACCTGACTGCCTGCCCTGCCGGTTGGGGCTGTGAGGCCACCATTGCTCATCATATGAAAGCCTATGGTCTTGGAGATGATATCAATCTGATCAAAGCATCCTACTCGGCAAGCATGGCTGACGTCCTGGCCCGCTACAAGTCCGGCGAACCAGCCTTCTTCTACACCTGGGCACCAAACTGGACAATTTTCAAGCTCAAGCCAGGCGAAGACGTGGTGTGGATGAATGTTCCTGAGATCAAGCCTACGGAAGCGCAAATGCCACAGGTGGATCGTCTGACGATGAGCGGCGTTACCGGAGCAGTCAGTGATCCGATCAAACTCGGCTTTGTGGCTGCCGATATCCAGATTGTTGCCAACAAAGAATTCCTCGCCGCGAATCCTGCAGCGAAAGCTTTCTTCAAGGTCTTCACCTTGCCCCTCGGTGATATCAATGAGCAGAACACCAAGATGCAGGAAGGCGAGAAATCACAGAAGGATATCGAGCGACACGTCAAGGAATGGATTGCCAAGCATCAGGAGAAATGGAACGGTTGGCTTGAAGTAGCTCGCAAAGCAGCTTTGTAAGTCTGACTCAACCAGCACGATAGCCCGGAGGATTGTTCCTCCGGGCTATTTTTGGTTTAAGGCTGGACAGGACAAGCTACAAGATAACCCCTCCCGCAAACTCCGATAAAAAACTTCCCGCAACCCCGCAGGCTCCAGAACCTGTACGTGCGGCAGATAGGAATAAAGCCACGCAAGAATCTCCTTTTCGCCACTGGCCTTGAAACAGAGAGTCAGTGTACCATCATCTTCTTCCACCAGTTCCTGACTCGGGTGCCAGATTCGCTCGCGAATCAAGTGACCAATTTCCGCGCCAAAACGCACCTTAATCGTCTGTTGTTGTTCATCGATCAGGCCAAAGGCAGAACCGGTCAGGTCTGCAGCGGAAAAATCCTTCGGGATTTCAAAGCGTTTATCAAGAACAGTCACCTGCTCGATACGATCAACCAGAAATAGCCTCAAAGCCTCTCGATTATGAGCATAACCACCCAGGTAGAGCGCTCCGTCGTAAAAAAGCAAGGTATAGGGATCGAATCGATAAACTTCAGTGGTTCGTCGTGCCGGAGTGTATGAGAGGTCAACACGATACTGGTAAAGCAATGCCCGGCGCAGTTCCTTCAGCAGTTCCTTCTTCGCCGCATAATCACGTTCCCCCTGAAATTTAGGCGAAGCCGTTTCAGCAATTCGCTCCAGGTGGGCAACACTACGCGGTGGCAAGCTCGAATGAATCCGTCCGAAAATGGCATCGAGATCGTCCTGAAATGGTGTCCCTTTAAGGAAGCCAAGCTGGCCGCGACAAAGGTAAAGAGTCATCAATTCTTCAAGTGAGAAAGTAATCGGCGGAGTTTTTTTATACCCGGTGATAAAACTATAAAGGGTGCGACCATCATCTTGCGGTTCGGATGTCAGAGGATATCCGGCTTCGCGGATTGCATCGAGGTCACGATAAATAGTTCGCCGGGTAACACCGCACTCTTCAGCCAGTTCATCGACAGTCGCACCGTATCTTGCTTCAAGGATGCGGATTACATCATGCAGACGCGCGGCCTGGCTGTATTTTTTGGCGGGTTTGCCGGGGCGACGCTTTACTTCTTTATGCATTACCTTACCCTTTGCTGAAAACCTAGTGATATTAAGGAGTTTTTTAAACTATAATACCAGACCTTCAGCCTCAGCACACAAAATTGTGCGTAGCTACAATCGCTCCAGGAAATGATCCCTGACTGTTCTCCTTACTTGTAAGTCACATCTTATCCCAAACCAATAATTTTGTTCAATCAGGAATGAAAAAGGTTCTCAGATTGAACGACTTGAGTTAATTTGGTGAAGAAGTTAACCATCATCTCATTACAGAGCTTCAAATCTGTCACCCAACTTATTTTCTGATTAAAAAAATGTTGATGGTCACCGTACTGAAGCAACTACGTTAAATCCAGTCCGAGATAATTATCAGCTTAAGAACGTATAAGAAAGGATAAATCCACATGGCAGGACCACTCAAGCATATTCGCGTATTGGATCTCAGCCGGGTGTTGGCTGGACCCTGGGCCGGGCAGACACTGGCCGACCTCGGAGCAGAGGTCATCAAAGTCGAACGACCAGGAGTCGGTGACGACACCCGTAGCTGGGGACCACCTTTTTTAAACGATACAAGCAGTCAACCGACCACCGATGCCGCTTATTTCCTTGCCACCAATCGCGGTAAAAAATCTGTCAGTATTGATTTCACCCAACCGGCAGGACGGGAATTGGTTTATCAACTGGTAAAACAGAGCGATATCCTGCTGGAAAACTTCAAAGTCGGCGGGTTGGCCAAATACGGCCTAGATTACGAAACGCTCAAACAAATCAATCCGCAGTTGATCTACTGTTCAATCACTGGTTTCGGTCAGACCGGCCCCTATCGGCAACGAGCAGGCTACGATTTCTTGATCCAGGGAATGGGTGGTTTGATGAGTGTCACGGGTGAACCGGACGGCGAACCTGGAGGCGGACCAATGAAAGTCGGCGTAGCAATCGTTGACATCTTCACCGGTATGTATGCCAGCACTGCTGTTCTGGCTGCCCTAACACACCGAGAGCAGACTGGTGAGGGACAACATATAGACCTGGCCTTGCTTGATGTACAAGTAGCGACACTGGCAAATCAGGCGATGAATTATCTTATTGAAGGCAGCGAACCGCAACGGATGGGCAATGCCCACCCCAACATCGTACCTTATCAGGCGCTGGCGACTGCTGACGGTCATATTATTCTGACGATCGGCAACGACAGTCAGTTCAGCAAATTCTGCGTTTTGGTGGGCCAACCTGAACTAGCTGAAGATTCACGGTTTGCCAGCAACGCTGCCCGAGTCGAGAACCGAAAGGTGTTGATCCCGATACTCGAACAGGCTCTGCAACAAAGAAGCAGCTCGGACTGGATTGCCCTGTTTAAGGAGACAGGCGTCCCCTGTGGTCCGATCAACACACTGGCTGAAGTTTTTGCCGATCCCCAAGTAAAGTCCCGGCAGATGCGTATTGAGATGGAGCATAAGCGTGGTGGAAAGATTGCCCTGGTCGGTAGCCCAATGAAATTCTCGCAAAGTCCAGTAGAGTACAAACAGGCACCACCATTACTGGGAGAACACAATACGGAAATTCTCGGTGAACTGCTCGGCTTGTCAAAGCGGGAGCGTCAGAAACTGGCAGAAGAGGGGATTATCGATGTGGCCCCCTGAACTGATCTTCCCTAAGGAATCACCCCAAACCACTCAGCTCAGGAAGGCTTATAACTAATGACATCATCACATTTTACAACAAAGAACAAACTCCTCAAAAGTAGATACGGTTTTATTGCCATAATTTTCACTTCAAAGACCCCCTGTTACAAGCCCCCCTCTCTGATCCTGACGGGCCCTTGCATCTCCGGTCGCTTACCAATTTTATCGTGGTAATACTCCTCCAGAATAGTAAAGTCCGCCTCAATATCGCCACTCGGCTCAAACATACGGTCAATACCAATCCGTTTGCGTGGATAGTCGATATACGCCAGAGCGATTGGTACTCTGGCTACCAAGGCAATACGGTAAAAACCTTCCTTCCATTGCTTTGTCAGGCTACGCGTTCCCTCTGGAGAGATCGCCATCACAAATTGGTCGCGGCGCGCAAAAAGTTTGATCACTTTTTTAAGGAAGCCAGTACTTCCAAGTCGATCAACCGGAATACCACCAATCGCCCGCATGATTGGCCCGAGCGGCCCTTTAAACAGGGTATGCTTGCCAACCCAGTTAAAACGTAAGCCACACGCCAACATACCCAGCAGACCAAGAGGAAAATCCCAATTACTGGTATGCGGAGCACAGGTCAGGACATACTTGTCCCGAGCTGGTAGAGAGAAAGATACCTGCCAGCCGATCAGCTTGAGTATAGTTATTGAGATAGCTTTGATCATTGGGTGGATATCCTATCTGACAAACGAGGAAATGGCCACCCGCTTCCAGGTGACCATTCATAATCAACGGCACCTTGGGTTGAGTCATCCCTAAAACTTCCGCTGCTTCTTTTTGAGTCATATAGCTTTTAGTAATGATCTGCACGATAAGCTGAGCAATACGAGCTTTCGCAAGCGTTTCTTCAGGCATATTGATATCTAAATCAGCAAACACCTTGCCGCCGGATTCTTAAAATTTAATACGAAATTTATTTGCTCCCCGCACCCAGAATCCCACGCAACGCATTCGGCAGATCAGCCGGCAGCAGCACGGTTTTCGCGTTGGGCGAAGTAGCCATTGCCTGAATTGAATTAATGTATTTCTCACCAAGCAGATACATGGCTGGCAATTCCTTGTCAGTAATCGCCTCGGTCACCTTGGTAATTGCCAACTGAGTCGCCTCGGCGAGTACTACTTGCGCCTTGGCATCACGCTTGGACGCCTCGAGGCGGCCCTCGGCCTCGAGAATGGCGGCTTCCTTCTCACCACCGGCCCGGGTAACCGTTGCTCGCCGTTCACGCTCAGCAGCAGCCTGTTCTTCCATCGCCTTCTGCAAAGTCGGTGAGGGCTTGATATCCTGAATCTCAACGGTTTTCAGAGTAATCCCCCAATCGCTGATATCATCGGAGATTGCAGCTTTCAGATTGGCTTTGATCGCATCACGAGAACTCAAAGCGGCGTCCAATGACATCTCACCGATAATTGCACGTAGTGAGGTTTGTACCAGATTTTGGATTGCCAGATGATATGACTCAATTCCATAAACAGCCTTTTCCGGGCTGATCACGTTAATAAAGGCGACGGCGTTGGCCAGTATGACCGCATTGTCCTTGGTGATGACTTCCTGTGAGTTTATATCGAGCACCTGATCCTTGGTTGTAACCTTGTAGGAGACGATATCTACATAGGGGATGATGATATTCAAGCCAGGACTGAGAGTTTTAGTGTATTTCCCGAACCTCTGCACGACCCACTTGCTGCCCTGTGGCACCAGGCGTACGCCCATGCTAATGGTGGTGATAACCAGAATTGCGAAAATAACGACAACGATCAGAGCGCCCATGTTCAATTCTCCTTTTTACTTTGGCTAGCAGCCCGTCGGGCTATCATTTAGAAACTTTCTTGACCACCATTGTGTTACCGGAAACATCCTGGACCATGACTCTTTCTCCAACGACAACCTCATCAACACTGATGAACGGCCAGGTATCTGAACCGAGCATCGGCACCGCAAAACGTATTTCACCACGGCGAGCACCTTCGGGTATGCGGGTCACCATGGCCGTTTCACCCAACACGGCTTCCATGGAGACCCCGGCCTTGGTCCGGTCTATCATACGCGGCTTAAGAACTTTGAACCAAAAGATTACAAATACAACCGAAGCGACAATCCAGATCAGAACCTGCACAGTCAGACTGATTCCAGGCACGAGCAACAGCAAAATGCCAACAACCAGAGCCCCCAAACCGAACCAGAAAATTGTGAATGAAGGCACCGCCAGCTCCAGTAGGATCAAGATCATGCCGAAGACCAGCCAGTACCAGTAGAGCATTTGAAAATCTTTCATAAAAGCTCCTACTGTTAAGATGACAGAATCGAGTGTTTCAATATCGAACTCAGCTTCAGCTTTAAGGGAGCGACTGACTGCTAAGCGGCTTGATAGGCGTTAACTTCTTTTTCAAGTTTGTCTGCCAAATTATCTTCTGCAACTTCCAAGTCGTAACGACTTTGTAGATTCATCCAGAACTGCGGAGTCATATTGAAGAATTTTCCCAAGCGGAGAGCGGTATCAGCGGTAATTGATCTTTTACAATGGACTATTTCGTTTATTCTCCGAGCTGGCACACTCGTGTCCTTTGCCACGCGGTACTGACTGATGCCCATCGGCTGCAAAAACTCTTCAAGGAGGATTATGCCTGGATGTATTGGTGCCATCTCTTTATTCTTCATAACGTTTCGCTCCTGCCTTTAATAAAAAACCGTATGAGCTAATGGTAGTCGACAATTTCAACTTGGTACGCATCACCAGCCTTCCAAACAAAGCAAATGCGCCATTGGTCATTAATACGAATACTATGTTGCCCTTTTCTATCTTCCCTCAGCTCTTCCAGCTTGTTCCCTGAAGGAACACGTAAATCGGTCAATTCAAAGGCAGCATCAAGCAACACAAGTTTTTGTCTGGCTTTCACCTGAATGTCTTGTGGCAGTTTTTTAGAGAAGATCCTCTCAAAAACTTTTTGCGTCTCTTTGCAATTGAATGATTTAAGCATAGGAAAACAGTAACAGCATACGTTATTAATGTAAAGCGTTACGGTTTAAGGTTTTGTGAATATTTTATCCAGAACAGGCATGAACAAGGTCACGGAATAAACTTCTCTTTAACTTTATCACAGATATATGCGCCAATCGGTATCGCCGAAGTCAGCATTCGGACCGACAGTAACTGTACCATCAATCATAAGGAATCTGACTCTGTTCACAGAACGCGATGGTCGCGGCAACTCCCAAAAAGGGCAGAATTCACAGATTCTTCTCGCACCACATGCCACAACTCGGTTCACATTATAACTATGCTGCCGAGTATGATCCAACGTTCCAGTGTCCTTCTGATACTCGCTATACCACATACTCTTCAAGGTACGGTTTACGTCCGGCTGATTCAGTTTTTTGTAAAGATCGAGTTTAGTATGAACAAATTCGAGGAGAATATCGTCGAGCACTTCATCGAACTTCATCTTGCGGATCGATGCCGGATTATCGGCACTAAAGACGCTACGCAAGTCATCATGCTGATAACCTTATCTTTCAGAGACTGCAAAGTGAGCCCAGCGAACAGGGGGGTCAGTCTTTCATCTCTACTACCAGACCATTCAAAACCCCTTAACCATACCCCCATCAACCATAATGGCGGTACCTGAAACATAAGAACTGGCTGGTGAGGCCAGGAAGGTCACCATCCGCGCAAACTCTTCCGGCTCACCGTAACGACCAAGCGGAATGAGCTTCTGTGCTTCGGTTTCAACCTGTTCCACTGACACGCCACGCTTGTCTGCCTTGAGTTGATCAAGATAAAGGGTGCGATCGGTGGATATGCGTCCCGGAGCCACGGTGTTGACCAGAATATTGTATTGCGCCAGCTCGTTAGCAAGGCTTTTACCGAGACCGAGCAACCCCATACGAAACACGTTGGAGAGGATCAGACCGGGAATCGGCTGCTTGATCGACGATGATGTGACATTGATGATACGTCCGCCCTTTTGCTTGAGATCAGGTAGGGCCGCATCTATCATGCGCACGCAACTGAGCAGATTGAGTTCAAAAGCCTGCTGCCAAACAGCATCATCAATATCTTCAAAATTACCACCCGGAGGGCCACCAGCGTTGTTAATCAAAATGTCGATGGCTCCGAGCTTCTCGTGGGTGGCAGCCACCAGAGCGGTGATGTCCGCGGCCTTGGTGATATCACAAGGGTGGCAGGCCACCTTCCCTGTTGCTTTGGCCTGCAACTCCTGGCGTGCTGACTCCAGTCGAGCGACATCGCGACTGGTCAGCATGACATGGCAGCCCTCTTGAGAGAGTTGAGCGGCAATTGCCTTACCCAGGCCTTTGCTTGAGGCTACGACCAGAGCGACCTTATCCTGTAATTGCAAGTCCATCTTTATTCTCCTGGCTTCTGAGTGGATTGAATCTGACCAACTGTAAGTGTCTGGCCTTTGTTAAGCGACGAATACAGATAGATCCAGGCGCTTAGTCAGATCGCTACTCGGCAGCAGTTCTGCCAACAATTCCGTAAGTTGCGCAGCGGCCGTTGGGTTGAGCGGAACGCCTGGGTGACGAACGGTATTGTCGGCAATCAGACCACGCAGGCGGAAGAGTTCCTTGCGGACGGCGATGCCTGGTTGCTGTTCAAAGGCGATAAGCGGCAAGAAGTATTTATAAATGGCTGCTGCGGTTTCCGGACGTTGCTCGCGCACAGCCTGGACCATGGCCATCAGCACTTCGGGAAAGGCAAAACCGGTCATAAAGCCGCTGCTACCACTACGCAGGTCAAACAAACCATAGAGAGCACCTAGGCCTGTGAGGATAGGAACACTACGCTCGGTCATACCTTGCAGTAGTGCCTGCACACGAACCGGGGTTGGCAAGCCCTCCTCCTTGAAGCAAGCGACCTGTGGAAGTTCCCGAACCAGCCGCAGCAACAGGGGAATCGACATGTGCACCTGGGTGGAACCAGGATGATCCTGAACGACCATCGGGATTGAGAGCCCATCGGCAACCTGCCGGAAGTAGTCAAATATCCTTTCTTCACTAGGTACCGGTTCCTGCGAGGGGGTGACCATAACGGCCGAGGCACCAAGGTCCGCGGCCATCTGACAGAGACCACGGGTCGCTAAGGTCCCCTTGTGGCTGGTGCCGACCACGATCGGAATGCGTTTCTCAGCGGCATTCACAGCCACACGAATCAGCTGTTCGCGCTCAGCATCGAGCATACGGTTGGACTCGCCAAGCACACCGAGCACGGTCACTCCGTCAACACCGATATCTGCCATGAAACGAATCATGCGATCAAAAGATTCGAAATCTGGTTGCTCCTGAGCATCGAAAGGTGTCACCAGAATGGGATAGACTCCCCGGAAAGTCGGGGTTGGGATTGAGGTCATATTTTCTCCTTACTATAGATTCTTCACGCGAGCGGCTGATCTGCAGGCTGTGGTCGCATGCGTTCACGCACAGCAGCACGGCGTGGCCACTGTTTGAGCACCACAGCAACGAACAGGATCAGGCCAAGCAGGTCGAATAAAACACCCGGCCAGAACAAACAGGTCGCTGCGCCGAAGAGCAGCAGCACCTCGAACCAGGTCGCGTGGTCGAGAAAGTAGCGATCCAGACAGGCGGCAAAGGCAATCAGGCCAATCAGGGTGGCCAGCATGGTCGTTATCACATCAAAGGGTGTACCATTCATCAGTAACGGCCGGTATGCCATAACAATCGGGATGATGTAGATACCCTTGGCCAGTTTCCAGGAGGTGAAAGCCGTGCGCATCGGATTGGCACCGGCGACACCGGCGGCGGCAAAACTGGCGAGACTCACCGGCGGGGTCACATTCGAGTCCTGGGAATACCAGAAAACGATCATGTGGGCAACCACGATCGGTACACCCATGTCCTGCAATGCCGGACCAGCCAGGATCACCAATACGATATAAGAGGCAGTGACCGGCAGACCCATGCCGAGTACTAGCGAAGCAGCACCAATCAGCAAGATGGCCAACACTTTGATGCCCATGGAGAGTTCTATAACCAGATGACTGAATTGCAGACCAAGGCCGGTCAATGAGACCATGCCGACAATGATACCAGCCGCAGCACAGGCCACTGAAACCATGACCGCATTCTTAGCCCCGAGCTCCAGAGTATCCAGCAGTTGGCGGAAATTCATGCGGCTCTTCTTGCGTATGAAGCTGGCCGCGTAGGTGCTGACAACCGCAAGGAACCCTGCCCTCATCGGCGAGACATGGGACATTAGAGCAGAGATCAGGACGACTATCGGGATGAGAAAATGCAGGTTCTCTTTAATGACCTCAAACGCCTTGGGCAGTTGGTCCTTCGGTTGACCTTTCAGACCTAGCTTTTGGGCCTCAAAGTGCACGAACATAAGCACGGTGACGTAATACAGGATGGCCGGAACCGCCGCAATCTTGACAATCTCAAGGTAGCTGGTGTTAGTGAACTCCGCCATAAGAAAGGCACCGGCTCCCATGATCGGCGGCATCAATTGCCCTCCGGTACTCGCCGCAGCCTCCACTGCGCCCGCCACGTGTGCTGGGTAACCTACCCGCTTCATCATTGGAATAGTGAAGGCACCGGTAGCCACCACGTTGCCCACCGCAGACCCGGAGACCGATCCCATAAAGCCGCTGGCGACTACCGCAGTTTTAGCTGGACCACCACTGAAACGACCGGTCAGGGAGTAAGCCAGGTTGATAAAGAAGTTGCCGCCACCAGTCGTCTCCAGAAATGAGCCAAATAACACAAAGATAAAAACGAAGGTCGCAGCCACGCCGAGCGGGATACCGAAGACCCCTTCAGTGGTCAACCAAAGAGTCGTTGACATGCGTTCAATAGTGTAGCCTTTATGAATGATCAGATCCGGCATATATTGGCCGAAGTAGGCATAGAGCAAGAACGACAGGCAGATACCTGCCATGATGTTACCGATCACCCGACGGCAAGCCTCAAGGACCAGACAGACACCGATCACACCCACAGCAACGTCCGCGGGAAGCCAGTCTCCTTGACGCTCGAAGATCTCTTCCATGTTGAAGCCAAGATAGAAAATGGTGTAGAGAGAGATAGCCACCAAAGCAAGATCAAGAACCAACCAGACGCTGAACTTGTCCTTGCGGGCTCCCTTGAACGGAGGATGGATCAGGAAGGTCAGGCAGAGGATCGCGCCGAGGTGTATCGAGCGTTGCAGAAGGGCTGTCATCGCCGTAAGACCGGCAGTGTAGAGCTGAAAAAGGCTCAGGGCGACGGCCAGAACAAAGACAACCCTGGCGATGGTCGCGACCAGTTTCAGGTTTTGATCCTCCGGAGGGATATCTTCGTAATGCTCAACATGGACTTTAATCGGTTGCTGGGGTTTTACTTCTGACATCGACTGCTCCTGATTGAGGTGTTGCAGCATGTGGCACCCAATAGCGCCAGATGCTGTAAAAGCGTTTGACAGGACGAGCCGAAACCAGTACTGCGGTGCCGGCAGCTATGGCAGACAGATTAGTTTGCGTGTCTCTCCAGAGAATCGTGTGGTCAACTCCAGGGCTGCCGATGCGCAACACAAACTCGCCGAGCAGGTAGTGCATTCCCTTGATCATCTGTAGCCCATCGTGACCAACCCAATGACCTCGTCCTGGCAGGTCACCCATACCAGCGCCAACCATAACAAAACGTTCCTCCTCGATAAAAATATTCCCGGAACGATCCACGCTGTGAACCTCCCATATCGGCTCTTTATCTACAGAATGTATATAGTAAAGAGTGAAACCTTCCCCTTCATCCAGAGGTGCGACCAGTAGAGGGGCACCACCAGCGACCGGTTCGATTCTGAGCTCCAAACCGGTCGTTGCAGCCATATACCAGCTACCAATCAGAAGAGAAGCAAGGATCAACAACAACTTGAAATGGGCGGTAACAAAATGCATTCGGTTCATAAAAATGGACGCCGTCCCCAAAAAGGGACGGCGCTCATACAGCTATGATCAGGGTTTCAGTTTGGCTGGAACAGAGACGCCTTTCTCTTCAATGGCGCGAATGGCACCGGGATGCAGTGGGATTGGCGACTTGCCCACGGCATTTTCCGGAGTTGAGTACTTGGCAAATGGATGGATTTTACGCAAAAACTCATTGTTTTCAAACAGCGTCTTGGCAAGGTTGTAGACCAGGTCATCAGGCAGGCTCTTCTGGACGATGATCACGTTCCAGACACTGATAGTTGGAACGGGCTTGTCAACCCCCTGGTAGGTTCCACCGTCTAAATCCCAACTGGAGTAGAAACCATACTTACTGGTAACCTTCTTCTGCTGCTCGGGGGTGAAAGAGATGATTTCTATATCGTGAGTACTCGCAAGGTCCATAATGGAACTGGTGCCTGGAGCCACAACCCAGAAGCCAGCATCAATGGTGCCATCCTTGAGAGCATTGGCTGTCTCGTTAAACGACAGACGACTCGTATCGAAACTCTTCATATCGACGCCGATCGCTTTGAGTACCAGGTCTGCCATGAAGGCAGTACCGCTACCAGGCGCGCCGAGACTGATATTCTTGCCTGCAAAATCAGTAACGTTTTTAATCCCAGAGCCTTTCAGAGTGACCAACTGCAGCACATTCGGATACATTGCTGCCATAGCCAGGACATTTTGAGGCTTGCCATCGAACTTGCCCACGCCGCCGTACGCCTGGAAAGCAACATCACCCATAACCATACCGACCACGGTTTCGCCGCGATGGGCAAGCTTAATATTCTCAACACTGGCACCAGTGACTTCCGCCACGGCCTTAACATCTTTGACATTCTTGGTCCAAACCTCTGCAAGACCGCCGCCATAGGGATAGTAGACACCGCCGGTACCACCGGTACCGATGGAGATGAAGTTGGTCTTTGCCGCAACGGCAACAGGCAGGCTCAGGGCCACACATACAATAATGGTTGTCAGCACGCGTTTCATTCTATAATACCTCCTTGAATCGTGGTTTATTGGCTTACAGTCTTGACCAGCAGGGTCACCTTGCCAGCCTTCTCAGCCATACCCTGGATAGGGTAGGTAAAAGACGCTTCTTCGCCCGGTTTGACTACCGGCGGCTTGCCTTTGCGCGGCAACAATCCACCTACAGCCTTACCATTGTCCAGGAAAAGGTTGACCCGGTAGCGTTGATCGACGCTGGAGACATTCTTGACTGTAACCGCGAAATGCAACGATTTGACACCCTTATAGTCCTTAAAGGAGCAGTCAAAACCGACAACTTCGGCTTCAGGCGCCACTTGAGCATCGATACTGCCAGCGTCCTCACACGACACGGCCGCTGAGGCTTCGATGGTGTTGGTTGCACCGTCAGTCAAGACGAGTGTACAGGCCAGCAGGACCATCATTAACAGGCTTTGTGAAAGCTTCATTTCTGTTCCTCCTTCAGTGTGGGGTAAAAAAATTCCTGACACAGAGTCCCGTGCCCGGTAACGGATCAATCAGTACAGTATACTGTATGGATCACGAGATGATACTGAGCTTCAATAGAAATTATTAAGGCAAAGTATGTGCCAGCGTGGAAAGTGCTAGTGGATTCGATCTTTATGATGATTTGGAAGGATTTTTCGGCGAAACCTTGCCGATTTTTCGTGGACAATGAGCAATATCTTGCCTAACCTGCTCAAGTAAAATCTTTGCGTTCCAGCTTATAACGAGTCATTTTCTCATTCAGCGTGCGCCGTGGCAAATTAAGATCTTCCATCACCAACTGCACATCGCCCTTATGCCGTAACAGCGCCTGCTCAAGCAGGCAGCGTTCATAGTGACGTAGCAGATCCTGCAGTGAAGAGCCCTCCGGCAGCACGGCTTCCATATTAGGGTTCCTTAAAATTGCCGACAGTCTTTGCTCTTCAGGTAAGGAGGAAAGAACACAACGCTCGGCAACATTCTTCAACTCACGTACATTGCCGGGCCAGTTATGGGCCATCAGAAGGCCGGCATCCTGGTCCTTCAACGGCACCGCCGGACGGTTGTAAGTTGCTGAGGCCTGAGCGCTGAAATAATCAAACAGTAACAGTATGTCGCCACCGCGCTCACGCAACGGCGGCACACGCAACTCAACCACGTTGATTCGGTAATAGAGGTCTTCACGGAATCTCCCGGCAGAACATTCATCCAGCAGATCCTTGTTGGTGGCACTTATTAGTCGCACATCGATCGGTTGCGGCTCGTTAGAGCCAATGCGCACCACTTCCCGTTCCTGTAAAGCCCGCAGCACCTTGACCTGTAGCGGCAGGGGCATAGTGCCGATCTCATCGAGAAACAGGGAGCCTTTTTGGGCATATTCGAAACGGCCGATGCGACGCCGGTCTGCCCCTGTGAAGGCACCCCGCTCATGACCAAAGAGCTCGCTTTCAAACATACTCTCCGGAACAGCACCACAGTTAATCGCAACATAATTGCCATCTTTACGGGCACCAAAATCATGTAGACAGCGGGCAACAACCTCTTTTCCCGTACCGGTCTCTCCCTGGATCAACACCGGAACATCGGTATCGGATACATTGAGAATTTCTTCGCGCAAATGTCTGATAGCCGGACAGTTGCCGAGCAAACGCTGATCGATATCAACATTATCTGACAAACGACGACGAAGATCACGGTTCTCCATCACCAGACGACGCATTTCACAAGCCCGCTGGATCACATCAAGAATTCGTTCCGGTGCGAAGGGCTTTTCGATAAAATCGTAGGCCCCCTGGCGCATTGCCTCGACTGCCATCTGAACATCCCCGTGTGCGGTGACTAAAATCACCGGGATCTCTTTATCAAAAGAATTCAGACGAGCAAGGAATTCCATGCCATCCATTTTCGGCATCTTTACATCGGTGATAACTATACCTTCGATCTCTGCGTTCAGTTGCGCCAAGGCCGTCGGAGCATTCGGAAAGGTCGTGACATCATATCCGGCAAGTTCCAGCCATTGGGCCGTTGCCGCACGCATCTCCGCGTCATCATCAATCAGGTAAACCTTGTGACAAATCACTCTTTTACCTTATCGGTTTTCTTTGTTTGATTCAAAAGAGGCAGCCGGACAACAAAACTGGCCCCCCGGTCATGATTATTCGCTGCATGAATTGTTCCGCCAAGGTCAGTGACAATACGATAGGAAATCGACAGCCCCAACCCCAGGCCTTTGCCAACCTCCTTGGTTGTAAAAAATGGATTAAAGAGTTCTGCCAGATTTTTTTCTTCAATCCCTGAACCGGAGTCCTCAAAAACGATTTCAGCCTCCTGTTCCTGAACAAGGACCTGAATCCTCAATATGCGTTTTGAAGCTCCACGCATGGCATCCACAGCATTACGAATCAGATTGACCAGAACCTGCTCTATCCGACCACGATCACCACTTATGACGACCGGCTCCTCCGGTATCTGTTTGCGAAGAGACACCTCGGCTTCGCTGAGCAGAGGATCCGTCATTGCCAGTGCCCCATCAAGACATTCCTGCACCACGACAGGTTTACGCAGCTTAGGGGCTTTATATGCGAAGGTTTTGAGCTGGGCAGTGATTGATGCCATATGGTCCGTGAGCCGCTCCACCGACGCAAAGCTTTCACGCACCTTATCCGGCTCCTCGCGCTCAAGGAGCAAGCGCCCACTGGCAGCATATGTACGCATGGCTGAAATCGGTTGGTTCAACTCGTGAACAATACCGGTTGCCATCTGTCCGAGAGCGGCTAATTTGCTACTCTGCACCAATTCTGTTTGAGCATCTAGCAAAGCTTTCTCAGCTCGATCACGTTCGTCTATTTCCTCCTGCAGACGCAAGTTCAACTCGCGCATGGCTTCGGCATCTCTGGCTTTACGTCGAGACAGCTGTTTCTGGCGTCGTTCGCGGACATACATGACCAGTACCAGCGCCAGCAGTACCGAAGCAATGCCGATTATAGCCACTGCCTGAGTACGCTCTTCTACAAGAGTCATAGGTGTCAGATGATGCAGTTCCCAGTCCATACCAGCTAAAGGTCTGGATAACATCAGGTAACTGATGCCTTCAGCGCGGACAATACGCCGTCCTTCACCCAGGATTTTTATTGTCTGTAATGGTGATAACTGCAGGGGTTGGTTGACATATTGCCTGCCAGCATGAATGCTGGCTCTCTGTACTTCGCTCAAGGGAGCAAGGGTTCTGTATTTCCACTCATCACGACTGGCAAGGAAGAGCACACCATTGTTGTCGCTGACCAGAACAGTCTCTCCACCTCGGCTCCAGTCATCCTGAAGAGGATCGAGGTCAACCTTGACGACAGCGGCTCCGACGAAACGTTCTTGTCGATAGACGGGATGAGACATGAATAAACCGGGTAGTCCGGTGGTGACACCAATCGCAAAGAAACGCCCCTGGCGGTTTTGTTGCGCATCGAAAAAGTAAGGACGGAAACCGTAGTTATTACCCACAAAGCTGAACGACTCACGCCAGTTGCTCGAAGCCAGAGTCGTGCCTGAGGCAGCCATCACATAGAGGGCATCGGAACCAGCCTCACGATTCAACTCTTCAAGGTAACGATTTACCCTTTCGGCAGAGACGCCCCGATCAAGTAACTCCCGTACCGCTTCATTCTGAGCCAGGACATATGGCAGATACGCATAACGGCTCAAGGCTCCGCGCAGAGTGCCGGCATAAAGGGTTAAACGTTCACCACCAGTAGTTATCAAAGATTCAAGCGCTAGCTCGTGAGTAAGACGAGTCGCTTGCCAGACCAACCCCATAAACAGAGATATAACAACTGCAAAGATCCAGTAGTGGACAGTCTGTTTTTTAAAATATGCCATTTCTACAAATCCGACCAGTATCGCGGCAACGATGAAATGGCGCAAAATCACGCTGGTCAGCCTTAAGTTGATCCAGAAAAACCAGCTATAAGTTACACCCACCCATTTTACTGTTTAGACAGCTCGCCATCTATCTTTTCGCGTATGGCTATCACCACCGTGTAGGCATCATTGATTGCAGTATGAATCAGGTTGGGGTGCTTGCGCTCCTGAATGGAACTGCCACTGATACACATAAAGGACGGAGAGATACCACCGCCAATGACATAGATCCCTTTCCTGGTAGATTCAAAATCAGCGGTCAGCAAGAGCAGCCGGTCACCTTCCTTGGCAACCCGGCAAACGCCCTCAGTACAGGCAATCGATTGTAAGCCAAGCTTATCGAAAACCGGCAGCGGACCTTGAGAACCGATACAGGCCAAGACATTCTGCATCGGAAAACTTAATGCATTGTAAATTTCAATGCCATCAGACTGCCTCACCTCGCTGGTTCGTATAACCAGACGGTCGACCCCATACTTGTCAACCTCACCAATGCGCGGTTGAGCCCCAGGCAGCAACCGAACATGACCGCCGAGCAGGATCTCTTCACCTAGGCGCTGCGCGGTTTCTTTGTTAACATCAAAAGTCGCGGCAATATGGGCCCAGTAAACCGGTTGGTCATCCTCAGCCTCACGTTTGGCACGCAAAATCGAACTGATAACATCGGCGGCCGTATTGCCTCCGCCAATTACCAGGGTTCGCATGCCGATATATTTTTTTGGATCATCGAGGGTCTTGGCAACCATCTTGGCATCCCCATAAACAGTCAACTCCTTGGGGATACTACTACCAAAAGAGAGAATGATGCGCTTCACCCGCAACGCTCCTTTAGAGGTCGACACCAGATACCCTTGCCGTTCTTCCTGAACATCTTCAAACTGCGTTTCCAACTGCAGGTTCAGTTCCTCATGTTCAACAAAATGTTCCACATACTGCAGATATTTTTCTACCGTCACCGGTTTGTCCGGTGGCTGCAGAGCCGTGACTCGAAAGGGTTCTTCACTATCCTTAGGTCGTGATGGAAAAACATTTTTGCCAGCGGGGTAAGTGGTTGCTATGCCCTGAAAAACCCGCTTACCCGATTCAATCAGGAGATAACTAATGCCTTGCTGGTGACACAGGTAGGCGGCGGCGACCCCGGCGGGACCGGCACCTATGATAAGAACTTCATATTCCTGTTGCGTCATAAATCCTCCCGTAATAATACAGCGTTAATCCGTATCGGTTAATCTGTTTGTAAAACACTCACAGACAGGTTTGATTCACCTCCGCGCTGCTCTTTTGATGCTCACTGTATCACATATACTTCAAAGTTCTGTTCGCTTGCGGCTGTTTTAGTTTAATTATCCCGAGCCTCTTGCAAAAGTCGTCATCCTCGCGAATGCGGGGATCCATATTTTTGTCAACCCCAGTAAACCCCTGGATTCCCGCCTTCGCGGGAATGACGATAAATGGACTTTACAGAGTTCATAAAAAGTAAAATAAAGGCAAAAAAGCGGCAACAGAATTGAGTTCCATTACCGCTCTTCTTATCAGATTTAGCTTGTAATGCGTCATTGCCACGCCCTACTGATTCATTCCCATTCAATTGTCGCCGGTGGCTTACTCGAAATATCATAAGCAACCCGGTTAACTCCACGTACTTCATTGATAATACGGTTGCTGATGCGTGCTAAATCAGCATATGGCATCGGATACCAGCCAGCGGTCATGAAATCTTTGGTCTCTACGGCACGCAGGGCAATGACATACTCATAAGTACGTCCGTCACCCATAACACCAACGCTCTTCACCGGCAGGAAGACCGCAAAAGCCTGGCTGATCTTGTCATAATGGCCACTCTGATAGAGTTCTTCGATGTAGATGGCGTCAGCCTGGCGCAGAATATCGCAATATTCTTTTTTGACTTCACCAAGAATGCGTACCCCCAAACCAGGGCCCGGGAAGGGATGACGCCAGACCATGCGGTGTGCCAGACCAAGTTCCTCACCGATAGCGCGCACCTCATCCTTGAACAGCTCTCGCAAGGGTTCAAGCAGCTTGAGAGTCATGTAATCTGGCAAACCACCAACGTTATGATGGCTCTTGATATTATGCGCCTTACCAGTCTTGCCGCCTGCCGATTCAATGACGTCAGGATAGATGGTACCTTGAGCCAACCACTTGGCATTGGCCAGCTTTTTTGATTCTTCTTCAAAAATATCGACAAACAGGTTGCCAATAATCTTGCGCTTTTTTTCGGGATCGGTTTCCCCGGCGAGCTTATTGAGAAAACGGTCTTCAGCATCGACGCGGATAACCTTGACGCCGAAATTTTCAGCGAAAGAGGACATCACCTGATCGCCTTCACCCAGACGCAGCAGGCCGTTGTCGACAAAAACGCAGGTCAGTTGATTGCCGATGGCGCGATGTATAAGCGCCGCAGCGACTGAAGAATCCACCCCGCCGGAAAGACCAAGGATGACCTCTTCATCACCAACCTGTTCACGAATCCGCGCAATTGCATTGTCGATGATATGCCCTGGCGTCCATTGGCCAGTACAGCCGGAGATCTTGCGCACGAAGGTATCGATCAAGAGTTCACCGCGCGGCGTATGATTAACTTCAGGATGAAACTGCACACCGTAGAGATTGCGCTCAACATTCTGAATACCGCAAACCGGGGCGTTCTCGGTCACAGCAATTTCCTCGAAACCTTGCGGTACAACTTCGACATGATCACCATGGCTCATCCAGACCGGGCTATGGCCATCGGCAAAGAAACCGTCAAAGAGCGAACCGGGAGTTCCTTTGGCCAACAGGTCGGCATGACCATACTCACGCTTGCCAGCCGGGACCACCTTGCCACCAAAGTGATGACACATCAACTGCATACCGTAGCAGATACCAAGGACCGGAATACCGAGCTCAAAGAGCTCTTCTTCGATGGCCGGAGCATCGGCATCATAAACAGATTTTGGACCACCCGAGAGAATAATGCCGCTGGCAGCAAACGCCTTGATCTCATCCAGGCTCATGTCAAAGGGATGCAGTTCGCAGTAGACGTGCGTTTCACGCACCCGACGGGCGATCAGCTGGGTGTATTGTGATCCAAAATCTAGGATCAGTATCTTTTCAGCATGGATATCTTGCATTTTGCCTCTAAATCCAAGGACAGGCATTTGTGGAACCAGTCCCTCAGGTTAACCTCTTTTGATTCTACTCGTTCCTCGTCCCGCGTACCTCGTACCTGGTTTAACTAGTTTTTCTCTATCCGGTAATTGGGCGCTTCATGGGTGATATTGACATCATGAACATGCGACTCACGCAAACCGGCATTGGTAATCCGCATAAACTGACCATTCTTCTGCAAATCCTTAAGCGTCTTGCAGCCGGTATAACCCATACCAGAGCGCAAGCCGCCCATCATCTGGTGGATGTTTGCGGAGAGTGGGCCACGGAAAGGCACACGGCCTTCTATGCCTTCCGGAACCAGCTTGACGTCGGCTTCATCGCCCTGGAAATAGCGATCCTTACTGCCCTTCTTCATAGCACCGATGCTGCCCATACCACGGTAGGATTTATAGGTTCTACCCTGGAAGAGGATCGTCTCACCCGGAGATTCATCGGTTCCAGCAAACAGAGAACCAATCATGATTGTATCAGCACCGGCAGCGATCGCTTTTGGCAATTCACCGGAATACTTGATGCCGCCATCGGCAATCAATGGCACACCCAGTTTATGGGTGAGTCTGGCAACGTCGGAGATAGCCGTAATCTGCGGCACGCCGACACCGGCGACCACACGTGTCGTACAGATCGAACCAGGACCGATACCGACTTTAACCGCATCGGCACCAACCTTGATCAAAGCTTCGGCAGCTCCAGCCGTGGCGATATTACCAGCGATCAGTGAAAGTTCAGGATAATTGCGTTTGGTCTCGGCAACCGCATCGATTACTGACTGGGAATGGCCGTGAGCCGTGTCGATAATAACAACATCGACACCGGCCTTAACCAACAGGTCAAGACGCTCTTCCAGATCATCGCCAACTCCGACCGCAGCACCAACCCGCAAGCGACCGATATCGTCCTTACAGGAGTTGGGATATTTGCGAACCTTCTCAATATCCTTGATGGTGATCAATCCCTGCAGAACATAATCATCATCAACCACTAACAGTTTTTCAATACGATGTTCATGGAGGTGTTTCTTAGCTTCCTCAAGAGTTGTACCGGGCGGCACGGTAACCAGTTTGTCCTTGGTCATAACATTGGCAATTGCCTGGTCAAGCTGGGTCTCAAAACGCAAATCACGGTTAGTGAGGATGCCGACCAATAAGCCATTTTTAGTAATAGGCACTCCGGAAATGCGATATTTTTTCATCAACTCAAGAGCTTCGAAAATTTTCTGCTCCGGGCGCATTGTAATTGGGTCAACAATCATACCGCTCTCGGATTTCTTGACCTGATCAACCTCCAGGGCCTGTGATGGCGGAGACATATTTTTATGGACAATACCGATTCCGCCCTCACGAGCCATACAGATGGCCGTACGCGCTTCAGTAACTGTATCCATTGCAGCAGAAACTAAAGGGATATTCAGTTTAATTTGAGGAGTCAGGTAAGTGGTCAGATCAACATCGCGCGGCAGTATTTTAGAATGGGCAGGGAGAAGCAGAACATCATCGAAGGTCAAACCTTCGCGGATTTTGGAATCGATCATCACCAATATCTCCATCTAAGGGGTCAATAATTAACCGCCATGTTTAGTTCAGGGTGCACATCTAGTCAAGGAGAATCGACTAATACCAGACTTCTTGAAGACACAAGCCATGGGCTGGTGCTGTCGGCCCGCAAATCACACCTTTTTCTCCCTGCAGGAGTTTTTGCAGGTCATTTACCGGTCGTTTGCCCTGGCCAACTTCAACCAGCGTACCAGCTATTATCCGCACCATGTTTCGCAAAAAACCCGAGCCTTTAATATCGATATAGACGAATTCACGGTCGGCAGTAACGTCGATCTTAAAAATCTCACGGACACTTGTTTTAGCGACGCAACCGGAAGAACGAAAGGCTTGAAAATCGTGTTTGCCAACCAGAAACCAGGCCGCGGAGCGCAACAAATCCAGGTTCAGATTGCCACGCAGGTGCCAGGCTGTCTGGGCAGACAAAGGTGAGCGCACATCACCAAGATAAATCGTATAGCGATACCACTTGCCTTTGGCAGAATACCTGGCATGAAAGCCCTCCGGCATCTCACGAACTTCCCTGATAACTACATCAGCAGGAAGGAAGCGATTAGCTCCGTCTCGAAAAGCTTGCAGGGGAATGTCGCTTGCTGTCTTGAAATGCACCGCCATGCCGCGGGCATGAACTCCCGCATCGGTTCGTCCGGAAGAATGAATACGAACCTTTTGCTTGAGAACCTGAGCCAATGCTGATTCAACAACTTCCTGGACGGCAAGACCGTTGGTCTGGTTTTGCCAACCAACATAGGCGGTACCAACAAATTCAATACTCAGAAAGATTGTACGCATGTAACTCATCCGGCGAGCCAATAACAGATAATCACAAGGGTGAATACTAAAGAGAAAAGTTGATCCCGGAGGGCCATGGGCATAAATGGGGGCAGTTCTTTAGGAAGAGGCATGGTGTCTTCACTTGTTGCAAGACGATACGCAATGGCGTCCCCCCTATTTACCAACCGCAAAAGGAAGTCTTGAAGTGTCTGCATCCACACAGACCAGCGACCGACCTTGGCCGACTCGGCATGAGGTTCAACACCAGACGATCTTGAAGCATGGATTTCTTCTTGGACAACCGGGATAAAATCCATAGTGAGCAGTAATATTTTCTGCCATTCTTCTGTTTTACATCCCAGCCACTGCAATGGCTGTACAAACCAACCGAAAGTCCTAGTCAGCTTTTCTGTCGATGTAGTCATGGCAAGAAGGGCAGCAGACACGGTCGCCAGGAGCACCTGCACGCATACGAAAGTTCCCATCAGTAGTCCATCAAAAGAAAGCCAACTGAGGCCCCAGAGAGTACGCCCGGGAGACAGCAGCAGATGCATCAACAGGTTAAAGAGCAGGAACCAGCGCAGCATCCAGCAGAGGCGCAATACCGGATTAAGCAAAGGGGAGGTCAAGCAGAGGATAATCGCAACGGTGGCCACCAGGGCAAAAAGTCGTATCCAGTCTGTCGCAGCAAAGGCAAGCACAACCAGCAACAGACTCGACAGGACTTTCACCCGTGGATCGAGTCTGTGCAGGAGTGTTTGTCCGGACTGGTAAAGTCCATTTTCCGTGACAGCAATCAATTCATGCTTTTTCCATGAGAATGCGGAGCATACGCCGCAGTGGTTCTGCAGCCCCCCAGAGTAACTGGTCTCCACAGGTAAAAGCAGAAATATACTGCGGACCCATCTTCATTTTGCGGACTCTGCCGATCGGAATTGCCAGCGTTCCGGAAACAGCTGTGGGAGTTAATCCCGCCAAAGAATCGTCCTTGGTATTGGGGACCAGCTTGACCCAATCGTTATCATTGTCGATAAGTGCTTCGATTTCAGAGATCGGCAGATCCTGGTTCAACCGAATCGTCAGCGCCTGACTGTGGCAGCGCATGGAACCGACACGAACACAGATGCCATCAATTGGAATTGGCTCAGCATAACCGAGGATTTTGTTGGTCTCGGCATAGCCCTTCCACTCTTCACGACTCTGACCATCTGCAACTTCACGGTCGATCCAGGGCAGCAAGCTGCCGGCAAGCGGATAGCCGAACTCTTTGGTCGGCAGATCATTGCTGCGCAACCTCCCGGTGACTTTGCGATCAATATCGAGGATTGCTGAAGCCGGGTTGTTTAGCAAATTGGCAACAGAGCCTTGCAGAGACCCCATCTGGCTCAGCAATTCGCGCATATTTGGCGCACCGGCACCGGAGGCTGCCTGATAGGTCATTGATGAAACCCACTCCACAACACCGGCGCGGAACAGGCCGCCAATTGCCATGAGCATCAGACTGACCGTACAATTACCACCGATAAAATCTTTGACACCGCTAGCCAGGGCATCATCAATGACGCTGCGGTTAACCGGATCAAGGATAATCACGGCATTTGAATCCATCCGCAAGGCGCTGGCGGCATCAATCCAGTAACCATCCCAACCTGTTTTGCGTAGCTCAGGATGAACCACCTTGGTATAATCACCACCCTGGCAAGTGATCACAACATCCAGCTTACTTAACTCGGCAAGATCATCAGCACTCTTGAGCGTACCTGCGCCCATTGGTGCCTCCTGTCCTGCTTGTGAGGTGGAGAAAAACACCGGTTCTATACCGTCCAGATCGTTTTCTTCCTGCATGCGCTGCATGAGGACCGAGCCGACCATGCCACGCCAACCAACAATACCAACCTTCATCTTCTTGTCCCTTTTTATTGTTTCGGTTCAATAACCCAAAAAAAGGTTAAACGCAGAGGTGCAAAGAACGCAAAGAAAAAGCTCTTAAATCTCTGGAAAACATCTCAATCAAAGTCATTACTCTCTGCGTCTTCGCTTCTTTGCGTTAGTTAATTGCTTAAGTATTGCTTTGCCTTTGTTTGGGTTATAAGTCCGTATTATTTTGCCTTTTCACGCCACGCGCCACAAACCTTCTAAAGGTTCGCGATAATCGCATCACCCATGGCTACGGTGTTAACTTTCTTTTCGCCGTCTAAACCCTGGAAGATATCTCCGGTACGACAGCCCTGATTAAGGGTTTTCTCTACGGCTGCATCGAGAGCATCAGCAGCTTCGATCATGCCGAAGGAATAACGCAGCATCATTGATGCTGAAAGTATCTGCGCGATCGGGTTGGCAATCCCTTGGCCAGCAATATCCGGAGCACTGCCACCTGACGGCTCGTACATGCCAAACGTGCCTTCTGCCAGAGATGCAGAAGGTAACATGCCGAGAGAGCCGGTCAGCATAGCCGCTTCATCGGATATAATGTCACCAAACATGTTGCCACAGAGCATGACGTCAAACTGCTTTGGCCAACGCACCAGCTGCATGGCCGCATTGTCAACGTACATATGGGAGAGTTCAATGTCGGGATACTCTTTGGCAACCCGTTCCACAACTTCCCGCCAGAGAACCGAGGTAGAAAGCACGTTCGCCTTGTCGATGGAACAAACCTTTTTGTCCCGTTTACGGGCCGCCTGGAAAGCCACATGGCTGATCCGCTCAACTTCTGCATCAGAATACTTCATAGTGTCAAAACCGGTACGCTCACCACCCTCACCTGCTATCCCTTTGGGCTGCGCAAAGTAGATACCGCCGGTCAGTTCACGCACAACCAGAAGATTAAAACCACCACCGATCACTGCTTCCTTCAAACTTGAGGCACCGGTCAGTGCCGGAAAGATGATTGCCGGTCGCAAGTTGCAGAAAAGTCCAAAAATCTTGCGCAATGGCAGCAACGCCCCTCGTTCCGGTTGCTCATCGGGCGGCAAACTCTCCCATTTCGGGCCACCGACCGAACCAAACAGGATGGCATCAGAGGCCTTGCAGATGTCAACAGTCTTTTCGGGAAGAGCCGCGCCATCTTCATCTATAGCGATCCCGCCGACATTGGCAAAGGTACGCTCAAAGGTTACATCGTATTTATCTTGCACAGCATCCAGAACTTTTAAAGCCTCGGCCATAACCTCAGGTCCGATACCGTCACCAGACAGCACTGCCACCTTGAATGTTTTACTCATTATTTCTCTCCTTTATATCAGTCTGAACAAGAATTTTATTGATGTGCCAAGATTTAACCGGATGCCACTATAAGAAGGGCGTCTCTCTTTGTCAAATGCTATGCTTTCAATGTTATGCTTTCAAACTGGGCGGAACTTCTCGCTTTTGCGGTGATTTCGGTATCACTAAACTTACCAGGCAACTTTCTGTTGCCTCGGGCAACTGGCAAACCAGCAAATTGACGATATACTCAGCCGAGAAGTCATTGTTATGAAGAAAATTATTGGGGCAATGATTGTCTTTGTCCTCAGTCTGGCTGCTACGAAGTTCTTCTTCGGTGTTGACATCGAAGGTCTCACTGAACGGTTAATCGACTTCCTCTCAGAGATACTCGATGGCCCTGGCTAGGAACCTGTCGGACTCCTGGAAACAAAGAGAGCAGAAGAGGACAATTATTGCCCTCTCTCGCCCGGAAAAGATTTACATTTCAAATTCAATCGCAAAGAGTGGAACAATAAAAGCACATCGGTACCTATGTCCTTGACTCATAACACCTCCGGTCTGGAGGTGCCTTTGGTTTGCTGGCTGCCAGGATTACGGCAGAAAGAGGTTTAAAAGCACACCGACGTGGCCAGCAAGGCCAATACCGAAGAGCAGTACCATAATGCCACCCATAATCCAGACATATTAATTGTAAACGATAATTGACAGGAAGGATAGCCATGTCTGTGCTTTGGCCCTCCATGATTATGGTTGCCACTGACAGGGGGCGTGTGATAGTAGAAATAGAGGCCGCTTTGAAGGCGTGGTTGGAACGGACGGAAAACACGACAACATCTATGGAGACAAAAATTGAATACTCAGACTCTGGACATACTGAAAATCTGTAAAAATATTGAAGAAATCTGTGCAGAGCTCTATTTCCTCTATGCTGAACAGTTTCGTGACGAACCGTTTCTGCACAAGCTCTGGACCAAGACTGCCAGAGAGGAATTGAATCACGCCAACATCATTAAACTGGCAATAAATTGCCAGGAGGTCGAATTCATCGGCAATGCAGAGAGCCTGGCGAAATACCATGAGGGAGAGAAAGTCATCCAGGGGGTCCTTACTCTGGCCAAAGCAAGTCAGACAACACCCCTCAAGTCTCTGGAATCCGCGATCGAGGTTGAGGAGCGGCTAGCAGCCTTTCATCTCGACGCCGTTGTCGATTTTCGCAACAACCAGGATGCGGGGTTTTTCGAGGCGCTGATCAATAGTGACCGACAGCATGTCGAAGCCCTGATAAGTGCACGGGACAGTATCATGAGCGGCCAAGCCGGTTTTGCAGCGGAATGACAGGATTTTGTTTTTGACATGATGGCGCCACCGGCGCATCATCACTCCGAACGGTGTGGGACGTGATAAAGCTTCATTTAATTTTAAGTTATAACCCCAGATAAGCCTCCCTGACCTGCTCATTATCAAGCAAATTCTCTGCGGTATCCGTCAAAGTAATTCGACCATTCTCCATAACGTAACCACGGTCAGCCAGTTTCAAAGCCTGGTTGGCATTCTGCTCGACCAGGAATACTGTCGTCTTCTGTTCCTGGTTGATCTTTTTGATGATTTCAAAAATCTGCTTGATAATCAATGGTGCCAAACCCAGAGAAGGTTCGTCCAGCAACAGCACCTGCGGACGCGCCATCAAGGCCCGGGAAATCGCCAACATCTGCTGCTCGCCACCACTCAAAGTCCCGCCCATCTGTGAGCGACGCTGGGCCAGGATCGGGAAGAGATCGAAAGCATAGTCGATGTCCTTCTGAATTTCACTTTTGTCGCGACGAAGAAAAGTTCCCATTTCCAGATTTTCAAGAACCGACATGTTTGGAAAAATCCGGCGACCTTCTGGAACCTGGACGAGGCCCATGGCAACAATCTTGTCGGTTGGCATCTTATGAATCGGCGTGCCCTTGAAATAAATCTCACCACTGCGCGGCGGGGTCACGCCACAGATCGTCATAAGGGTTGTGCTTTTGCCTGCGCCGTTGGCACCGATCAAAGTGACAATCTCACCTTCATTGACATCAATAGAAATCCCTTTAAGTGCCTGAATATTACCATAATAGGTATCTACATTCCGCAGTTCAAGCATCGGTATCCTCCCCGAGGTAAGCCTCAATAACTTTCGGGTTACTACGAATATCCGCAGGCGTCCCCTGGGCAATCTCCTTGCCGTACTCCATGACGTAAATTCTTTGTGAAATATTCATAACCAGTTTCATGTCGTGTTCAATCAGCAGAATTGCGATTTGTTCCGTATTGCAGATACGTACAATCAATTCATCAAGAGCTTTGGTTTCCTGGGGATTCATGCCGGCGGCGGGTTCGTCCAGAAGCAGCAGAAACGGATCTGTCGCCATGGCTCTGGCAATTTCGAGGCGACGCTGAGCACCGTAAGGCAGGTTTTTGGCAAACTCATCGGCAAACTCAACCAGGCCGACCTTTTCCAGCAGATCATAACATATGTCTATAGTCTCTTGTTCCTGACGTTTGGTGGTACTGCCACGAAATATGGCACCAACAATGTTGGTTGTGGTGCGACAATGCCGACCGATCATAACATTTTCGAGGACCGTCATATTCTGGAAGAGACGAATATTTTGAAAGGTTCGGGCCATACCTATTGTGGTGACCCGATTCGGCTTGAAACCGTTTATCTTCTGTGTCTTCTTTTCAGGTGGATGAACCAGGACATCACCTCCGGTCGGTTTGTAGATCCCGGTTACACAATTGAAGAACGTTGTCTTGCCAGCACCATTCGGGCCGATCAGAGCAACGATTTCACCAGCACATATATTCAGAGAGACAGCGTCAACAGCGCGCAGACCACCAAAATCCATGGTCAGGTCTTTGACCTCAAGCAGTATTTTTCTGGTCTCAGGTATTGGCGTGGTCTCAAGTATTGGCTGAGTCTCAGGCATTGGCCTCCTCCGTCTTCACCGTGCGACCGGCATATTTCCGGCGCACATTGGCAATCAACCCTTCGGGACGGAAGATCATCATCAACACCATAACGGCACCAAACATCAGCATTCGGTATTCAGAAAAGGCTCTTAGATATTCGGGCATCAGGATCAGCACCAGGGCAGCAATAATAACGCCGATTATCGAGCCCATACCACCCATTACAACGATAGAAAGGACCAGCGCTGACTCCATGAAAGTAAAACTGTTCGGATTGATATAAGTATTGCGAGCAGCGAAGACTACGCCAACCAAGCCAGCCCAGAAAGCGCCAAAAGCGTAAGCCGAGAGTTTGGTTCGTGCCATATCAACCCCCATGGCTACACAGGCAATCTCATCCTCTCGTAAAGCCATCCAGGCGCGTCCGATACGTGAATCCTTAAGTCGGTTGGTAATGAAGATGGTAAAAAGAACCATCAGAATCATCAGGTAGTAAGTATAAGTCGTTGCCGAAGCGATATTCATTTCGGCACCGAAGAATCCAGGTCGTGGAATCCCGGCTATGCCCTTGGCACCATTAAAAACTTCTTCCCAGTTCTCGATAACAATCTTGGCGATTGACCCAAAACCAAGCGTAACGATAGCCAGGTAATCACCACGCAAACGCAATATAGGGAAGCCAAGTGCTATGCCAAACAAAGCGCCCATCAAGCCGCCGATTGGCAGACTTATCCAGAAGCCGAACCCCCAGAAAGTGTTCAGGACTCCGTAGGTGTAAGCACCGACAGCAAAAAAAGCGACATAACCTAGATCCAGCAGACCGGCAAGGCCAACCGTGATATTGAGACCCAGGCCAAGAACAACGAAAATCAGAGCCAGAACCATAATGTTGGTCTGATAGATGTCGACCAGCAGTGGAAAAACTATGGTCACCAGGGCAAGCACAATCAGAACCGGCTTGAATACTTTGGGATCCTCCAGCAACCGCTGGCCCAAACCTGGCTTGACCAAGCCCTCTTCGCCGATTTCAGCTGCTTTACTTTTGAGTTGCCGACGAGCCATTGCCCAACGCCAGACAAGAGAAAGCACAAAGGCACCGATGGCAACCCAGAGCATGTTTATCCAGCGCCACTCAACAATATTCTTAAGTGTATTAACCTTGACCACCATCAAGGGAAAGGTCAGGAACACAAACCAGAGGGCGACCAGAAAAGATCGTTTAAAATTATCAACCATCGTATTTATCAACCACCAGATTTATCAATCATTTGAGTTCACAGCAACAAAGTGATTTCACCAACAGAGAGTTCAAACCTTTTGTGTGACAGCTTTGCCAAGCAGACCGGAAGGCCGCAATATCAGTATCAACACCAGAACCCCGAAGGCAAAAACATCCTCATAGGCACTTGAAATGTAGCCTGCTGCGTAAGCCTCTGTCAGCCCCAGAACCATGGCACCTAGCACTGCACCAGGGATATTGCCGATACCACCGAGAACGGCCGCCGTAAAGGCTTTAACACCAGCCATAAAACCGATATAGAAATTGATCTGGCCAATGTAAGAGCCAACCAGAACACCGCCGATTGCCGCCAGAACTGATCCAATAATGAAGGTAGTGGAGATGACATTATCGACGTTGACCCCAACCAGGCGAGCCATGGTCATGTCCTGCTGAGTCGCACGCATTGCCTTGCCTATTCGGGTATATTTGATGAGTACGGTCAGAGCGACCATACTGACAGCACTGGTCACCAGAATGACCAGTTCAGCCGAACCCATAATATGCGCAATCGGCTCCATGAAGTCGAAATCGGGAATCAGTGCAGGAAATGGCAGGAAATCCGGTGTTTGTGCCAGAAGAACGTAATTCTGCAGGAACAGCGACATGCCAATGGCGCTGATCAACGGAGAAAGCCGTGGGGCATTTCGCAAGGGGCGATAAGCAATCTTTTCCAGAGTATAACCATAGGCTGCTGCGTAAATGACCGCGATCAGACCAGCCAGGATCAGGATCGAGACCCCGGAAAAACCATAGATCGTCAGTACTCCGGAGACGATCAGGGCGACAAAAGCTCCGATCATATAAATTTCGCCATGGGCAAAGTTGATCAACTGGATTATGCCGTAGACCATCGTATAACCCAGCGCGATCAGGGCATAAATACTACCCCGGACCAAGCCGCTACTGGAGAGTTCAAGAAAATATTCCATCGATGTTTTCCGCAATCCTTAAGGGTGTAGTTCCAACCTAGTGAGTGTGAGATCCCAACTGGAATGGCAGTTGGTTGTTGAATACTCTAACACAAAAAACGCGGGGGACAGGCCATTGAGCCTGACCCCCGATTTATTTCGTCGTATTCGATCATTTACTTCAGCTACTTCAGCTCAACAAATTTACCATTCTGCACCTGAAATACGGAGAAACCGACGCCTTCTGCATCACCTTTGGCGTCAAACTTGATTTTGCCAACCGCAGTGTCAACAAAGGAACTCTTGAGAGCTTTTTCCAGACCTGCATACTCGGTGCCGCCGGAAACCTTGATGGCATTCAGAACAGTCTGCATTGCGGCATAACCCTGGTCAAAGAAAGTCCCTGGCTCTTTACCGTATTTACTGACGTAGTCTGCCTTGGCCTTTTGGTTTACAGCCAAGTTGGAAACATCCATCGGACCGGTTGCATAAACACCTTCAGCATTTTTGCCAGCGATTTCGAGGAAACCATCGCCTTTAACACCGTCAGGACCAAGGAAAGGAATTTTCATGCGCTTTTTCTTCATCTGGGAAACCAGCTTGGAGGCTTCAGGATGATAGCCACCGAAAATAACAGCATCAGCCTTCTCACGACGGACTTTCTGTACAACAGCAGAATAATCCATGGCACCAGGAGTAATACCTTCAAAAAGGACTACTTCAGCCTTGCCACCGGCTTCGATAAATTGCTTGGAGAAATCGGCAAACCCTTTGCCGTAATCGCCTTTGTCATGGAGGATGGCAATCCTCTTGGCGCCAAGCTTATCTGTAACAAATTCAGCAGCAAGTTTGCCCTGATCATCATCTGGAGCAATAGTACGGTAGAAGTTGGGGTAATCACCGCTCTGAGTCAGAGGAGGATTGGTTGCTGAAGGTGAAACAGCAATAATACCTGCCTCCTTGTAGATACCAAGAGCCGCCTTGGTGGCACCGGAGCAAACGTGACCGATGACGACATCAACATCCAGCGAAACCAGCTTGGTTGCAGCGTTAGTGGCGATCTCTGGCTTGCATTGATCATCCATGGGAATAACTTCAATCTGCTTACCAAGGACACCACCTTTGGCATTCACCTGTTCGGCAACCATCTTTGCAGCTTCCATGGTCGGGATTCCATAGGGAGCCAGGTCACCCGTATGGGGGCCTGCCACACCAATTTTGATCGTATCAGCGGCAAAACCGGTTGCCGGAACAACCATGCTCAGCAAAGCGACCAGGACAAGCTTCTTAATTACACTTTTGCGCATACTGCCTCCTTTTTAAAAAGTCAAATGGGTATTACGACCTCAAAGAATAGTCTTTTGTTATAAAGGAAATGTCCTTCGTACGTCAAGGTCCAACCTGCTGGGAATTTATCAGGACTGAAGAATCCATCAATTTATCGTTAAATCTAAAGGCAATCTTGTCAACTATATAGCCTCAATTCACGCTCACTGAGCAGTTCACAAATAATGGTAAACTGTAAAGTTATGACTTCACAGCCGCAGCCATAGCAGCCCAAATTACTCCAGAACAATCAGCAAGTCTCCCTGATCAATCTGATTGCCATCATCAAAGCGGATTTCGGCAACCACACCGTCAACCTTGGTCTTGACATTGGTCTCCATCTTCATTGCCTCAGTAGTCAACAGAGTATCTCCGGCAGAGACCTTCTCACCGACACTCACCAGCATTTTAAATACCTTACCCGGCATCGGCGCACCGACATGCCTGGAATTAGCCGGATCAGCCTTCTCATGGCTGACCACATCGGGTTCAACCGAAAGGTCCTTGATTGAAACGACTCTTGGTTCACCATTCAGTTCAAAATAGATGTTGCGGGTACCATCTTCATGGACACGACCGATGGCGTTCAGTTTAATAATCAGGGTCTTACCTGCCTCGATATCGATACTGACTTCATCACCGACATCGAGTCCATAGAAGAAGACCGGGGTCGGCAGGAAAGATGTATCACTGTATTCCTGGCGAAAACGGTCATATTCCTCAAAAACTCCCGGGTAGAGAACTGCAGAGAGGACATCACGATCGCTCACGTCGTGACCTAGTTTAGTTTGCAGATCGTCTTTTTTAGCTGCAAAATCAACAGGTTCAAGTAATTCACCAGGACGGCAGGTGAGCGGTTGCTCGCCTTTAAGGATGATCTTCTGTAGTTCCGGCGGGAAACCGCCGACCGGTTGACCGATCATACCCTTAAAGAAGTCGATCACGCTCTGCGGGAAGGCAAGCTCTTCGCCTTTGGTAAAAACATCTTCAGGTTCAAGATTGTTCTGCACCAGAAACATCGTCATATCACCGACAATTTTGGAGGATGGAGTGACCTTGATAATGTCACCGAAAAGGTCGTTGACCTTACGATACATTTCCTTACACTCTTCCCATCGATGGCCGAGTCCCAGACCTTCAACCTGTGGTTTGTAGTTGGAGTACTGGCCGCCTGGGATTTCATGGTGGTAAACCTGTGCGGTACCACTACGCAGCTCCGATTCGAACGGAGCATAAAAGGTGCGGACACTTTCCCAGTAGTTGGCCAGTTCCTGCAGACCCTTCTGGTCAAGTTGCGGATCCCAGATCGATCCTTCCAGGGTCGCAAGCAGAGCGTTCATGTTCGGCTGGGCGGTAAGGCCAGAGACCGATGAAAGTGCCACATCGACAATATCGACCCCGGCCTGGGCAGCCATCATCAGCATGGCACCACCGTTGCTTGAAGTATCATGAGTGTGCAGATGAATCGGAATACTGATTTCGTTTTTCAACGCTTTGATCAATTTCACGGCAGCAAAGGGTTTGAGTAACCCAGCCATATCTTTAATAGCCAGGATATGGGCACCCATTTTTTCAAGTTCTTTGGCCAGGTCAACATAGTACTGCAGTGGGTACTTGTCACGTTTAGGATCGAGGATATCACCGGTGTAGCACATTGCGGCTTCACAAATGGCATCGGTCTGCTCACGCACAGCCGCCATCGCCACCTGCATCCCTTTGGTCCAGTTCAGTGAATCAAAGATCCGGAACACATCGATGCCACTCTCCGCGGCCTTAACGGTGAAATCTTTGACCACATTGTCTGGGTAATTAGTGTAACCAACAGCATTGGAGCCACGCAGCAGCATCTGAAACAGGATGTTCGGCACTTTCTTGCGCAGACGTTCAAGCCGATCCCAAGGATCTTCAGTAAGGAACCGCATAGAGACGTCATAGGTCGCCCCACCCCACATCTCGAGCGAAAAAAGCCCGCCGCCGAGATGCGCTGTGGCCTCGGCAATTCGGTCGAGGTCATGGGTGCGAAAACGGGTCGCCATCAGTGATTGATGAGCATCGCGCCAGGTGGTATCGGTGATCAGTAGCTGCCTGTTCTTGCAAGCCCAGTCGGCCAGCCCTTGCGGACCCTTGTCGAGCAGAATATCACGGGTGCCACGTGGGTGCTGCTGACCATATGCAATCTCTGGGACATCTGGCTCTCGAAGATCACGAAAATTGAGGCGTTTCTCCGGTTTGATACCGGGGTAACCATTGACTAGAGTGTGGCCGATATAGCTGAGAATCTTGTTGGCACGGTCTTGTTTGAACGCCAGTTGGAAGACCTCGGGGTGCTTGTCCAAAAACGATGTATCACACTTTCCTTCGAGAAAAACCGGATGTGTAATCACCCGTTCGAGGAAGCCTATATTGGTCTTTACGCCGCGGATACGAAACTCCTGCAGTGCACGGTGCATGGTGCGGGAGGCATCTGTGAAAGTCAGCCCCCAGGTCGATATTTTGACCAGTAGGGAATCGTAGTGCGGAGTAATCCGCGCCCCGGCATACCCAGCAGCAGCATCAAGGCGCACACCAAAACCGGCCGCAGTCCGATAAGCCTTGATCGTACCAAAATCAGGTGCGAAGTTATTCTTTGGATCTTCGGTGGTGATACGGCTCTGGATGGCATAGCCACGCAGTTCGATGTCCTTCTGGCTCTTGATTCCAATCTCTGGATCACTGAGTTTGTAACCTTGTGCGATGTGGATCTGTGCCTGTACCAGGTTGCGCATAGTGACCAGTTCGGTAACGGTGTGCTCGACCTGAATACGTGGGTTTACCTCGATAAAATAGAAGTTGCCCTGCTTGTCCATCAGGAATTCGACAGTTCCGGCATTCCGGTAACCGACGTGCCTGGCCAGAGCCAGAGCGTAGTCACAAACTTCCTTACGCTTCTTGTTATTGAGATAGAGCGATGGAGCAATCTCGATCACTTTCTGATGACGACGCTGAATGGAGCAGTCTCGCTCGTAGAAATGCACAATATTACCATGATTATCGCCGAGGATCTGCACCTCGACATGCTTTGGATCTTCCACGAATTTCTCTATAAAAACGGTTGCATCACCAAAAGCTGCCTTGGCTTCCGAAGCTGCTGATTTAAGCCCTTCGAGAAGCTCTTTTTGATTATAGGCAACACGCATGCCGCGACCGCCGCCACCGGAACTCGCCTTGATGATGACCGGATATCCGGCTTCCTTGGCGAATATCAGCGCCTCTTCTTCAGTGCGGATCGGATCATCAGTCCCAGGCACAACCGGGACCCCGGCAGCAACAGCGACCTTACGCCCGGAGATCTTGTCGCCGACGCGACGATGGATTTCAGGAGTCGGACCAATAAAAACAATGCCAGCCCGCTCGCAGGCCTCAGCAAATTCAGCATTTTCAGAAAGAAAACCATAGCCTGGATGAATCGCGTCCACATCCTTTTTACGAGCCAGGTCGATAATTTCATCGATACTTAGGTAGGCATCAACAGGTCCTTTGCCTTTACCAATAAGGTAGGCCTCGTCAGCTTTATAACGATGCAGAGAAAGTTTGTCTTCATCTGAATATATTGCCACCGTATTGATACCGAGTTCCGTACAGGCACGGAAAATTCGAATAGCGATTTCCCCGCGGTTAGCAGCCATAACCTTGTGAAATTTCTTAATTGGCATTGTTCCTCCTCAAAAGCTGGATCCGTAACTCAAACCTGAATCTAGAAGACTGTCGGACTATTTACGACCAGACCCGTATAGTCCGACAACCTCCTGTGAGTACTAACGGATTCAGATTAAAGGTAAAAGTTTATTTACAATAAAATTAATCAGCCTTGGTAAATATTTAGTCGCGTTAAAATTTTATAACAAAATTAAATACTTACAGGTTTCCCAGAGGTTAATCTAACCAAAACGAGGCAAAGAGTGTCAAGCGAAAAACCGTTCTATTTTCAACCCTTTAATATAACTGATAATTTTTATCTCTAATCGCATTGAAATCATAATCTCTCTGTAAAGATGAATCTGGTCCCAATATAGCTTGGTTTTCTCTTCAGCCTTGAGATTTCATCAGGAGACCAAGCTGATTGCCCTTGCAAACCCTCAATATCCATGATAATTTACGCAAAACGTCAATTTCATGACGCAACTTTATGATAAAATTGGGAGCCTTGCCGGTCATGGACAATATCGCCCGTATTCTGTTTATAGATGATGATCCAGGTAGCCGGGAAAGTCTAACCCTACTCCTTGAGCTTGAAGGCTATCAGGTGGAAGCTGTCGCAGTTGGTGAAGATGCAATAGAATTGCTCTCCAGAAAGAGCTACGACGTCGTTATCACCGATCTCTTTCTACCAGGTGTAAGCGGCATAGATATCCTTAAATATGTTAAAGAGCATTCCCTGCCTTGCAACGTCATCCTTATCACCGGCAACGCAACGGCTGAAACGGCTGTCAAGGCAATGAAGGAAGGTGCTTTTGACTACATTACCAAACCCCTCAATTTTGAAGAACTGAAGGTACTGGTTACAAAGGCTGTCGAAAAAACCCGTCTGGTTGCTGAAAATCTTTATCTGCGCCAGCAATTACGCGGCAAATACAAATTTGATAACATTATTGGCAATAGCCCAGCCATCCAGCAAGTCTTTTCCCGCATGGAAAAGATCCTCCACACAGATTCAACCGTACTCATTCTTGGTGCGTCCGGAACCGGCAAAGAGTTGGTGGCACGCGCTATCCACTTCAATGGCTCACGTAAAGAAAAACCATTTATTCCGATAAACTGTGGAGCGATACCAGGCGAGTTACTGGAAAGTGAACTTTTCGGTCATATACGCGGTTCGTTTACCGGGGCCGTTGCAGACAAACCGGGGAAATTCGAACTAGCCAACCATGGAACCATTTTTCTTGATGAAATAGGTACCATGCCTCTGCACCTGCAGATGAAACTACTGCGTGTTCTACAGGAACAGGAAATCGAACGGGTTGGTTCGACACATCCAACAAAACTGGACGTACGGGTGATTTCTGCAACGAATACCGACCTTGAGGAAAAAGTTCGTCTCGGTGAATTTCGCGAAGACCTCTACTATCGACTGAATGTTATCCCTATTCCTCTGCCGCCATTGCAAAAGCGGCGTGAAGACATTCCTTTGCTAGCTAAACATTTTCTAAGAAAAATCTGTATGGATATGCACCGTCCATTACTGGATCTGACACTGGATGCAATAAGAGCTCTGGAGAGTTATGAATGGCCAGGCAATGTTCGAGAGATGGAAAATGCCATTGAACGAGCTGTTGCCCTGACCGACAGCAACGTTATTGATCTACAGGATCTGCCGCCCCAGATTGGCAACGTTTCTCAGGAAAACGGACACTTGCCGACACTGCATATCCCTGATGAAGGCTTGAACATGGCTGAAACGGTCGCGTATATTGAGCAGACATTAATCAAGCAGGCCATGGATAAATCAAGTAACGTCAAGGCCCGTGCCGCCAATCTTCTAAAAATTAATCGCACAACCCTGGTTGAAAAAATCAAACGCTACGGTATGAATTAAAAACCGGGTCTGTCGGTTTGATCCATAACCATGATAAGGAGCCTATTCAATGTCACAAATACCCGCTATCGACCCAGACTGCTGCATCGGCTGTGAAGTCTGCACTCAGGTCTGCCCAGAGGTCTTCCGTATGAAGGAGAGCCACAACGGCCACGACCATGAGAACGCTATAGTTCACAACCCGACCGGGGCACCTGAGTCCAAAATTGAGACAGCTATGGATAATTGTCCATCAGCTTGCATTTATTGGACGTAGCACCCAGGAAAGCCCTTTCACCCGTGCCGCCACTTGATCTGATAAGCAAATACTATGACGGCCATGCTATGGCCAGAAGTATACTGATTGCGCATAGTCACCAGGTTGCCAGACTGGCCGTTACAGTAGCTGATCATGTTGGTCGAAGTGAATCTGTCGATATAGACTTTATCGAACAAGCCGCCATGCTACATGATATCGGCATGCTTTACACTGACACGCCTATACTTGGCTGTCATGGTGACAAACCTTATATTGCCCACGGAATTCTTGGCGCAGAATTACTGTCCAAAGAAAACCTGCCTCGCCATGCCTTGGTTTGCGAACGCCACATCGGGGTCGGCCTGACTGTTGAGGACATAAAATTACAGGGTTTGTCACTGCCATTACGCGACATGCGTCCACAAGCCCTGGAGGAGAAAATCATCGCCTATGCCGACCTCTTCTTTTCCAAGACCCAAAAAGGCAAACGCACAACAGATATGGTACGCACTTCATTGGCCCGGCATGGGCAATATAAAGTAAAGATTTTTGACTCATGGCATGAGCAATTCAAACCTTGGGCATGAGCAATTCAAACTCTGATCAATTAACACAAAAAACATGATGGAACAGTGGCTGCAAGACATCTTTAATCTCTTACCGGGCGGGATGATTTTCGTCGCAGCAGTCTTTGTGATTGCCTTTCTTGAAGCGCTCGTTGCTATCGGCTTGATCATGCCAGGCAGCGTGCTGACTGTTTTTAGTGGCTGGCTGGCTTTCCAGGGGAAGGCACCAATAGGAGCGATCATGGCTGCAGCAGCTTTGGGGGCCATGCTTGGTGACCTGCTCAGCTACTGGCTGGGCACACGTTTTGGGGTTCATCTCTGGCAGTGGAGTCTTTTGAAAAAACGTCAGCGTTTGTTACATATGACGGAACTTTTTTTTGTTGTACATGGCGGCAGAAGCGTCTTTTTCGGCCGGTTCCTGGGGCCAATTCGCGGGCTTATCCCTTTTGTTGCTGGAGCCAGCCAGATGCGGCCTGCTCTTTTCTGTGGCTATACTATTGTCAGCGGAATTCTCTGGGGAATCAGCTATCCCGGACTTGGCTACCTTGGTGGAACCAGCTGGCAGCGAGCGGAAACTCTGACCAGCCGCCTTGGTCTGCTGATGGTGCTTGCACTGGTTGTTACCTTGCTGATGGCCTGGGTGCGTCATAAATTATTACCAAAACAGGAATAGCCACCATGCCTAACCTCCTGAATGACAACAGCTGGCTAGATTTTGAGAAAACCCACCTCTGGCATCCCTATGCACCTCTTGAGGGTGCCCTGCCGCCCTATCCTGTCAAACATGCTCAAGGCGTTCGTCTGACCCTGGAAGATGGTCGTGAGCTGATCGACGGCATGTCTTCCTGGTGGTCGGTGATTCACGGTTATAATCATCCGGTTCTCAACAACGCGGCCAAAGAACAGTTAGACAAGATGGCACATGTCATGTTTGGCGGCCTGACCCATCGTCCTGCCGCAGAATTGGCAGCACGCCTGGTAGAGTTGACCCCCGAAACTCTCGAACGGGTCTTTCTCTGCGATTCCGGTTCTGTCAGTGTCGAAGTCGCCATAAAAATGGCCATCCAGTATTGGTACGCAAAAGGTCAACCTGACAAACAACGCATGTTGACGATTCGCCGTGGTTATCATGGTGACACCTGTGGTGCCATGGCCGTCTGTGATCCAGAAACCGGCATGCATCATCTCTTTACTGAGGTTCTCTCCGAACATTTCTTTGCCGACGCACCAATGGTTGTCAATGATGCTGATTGGCAGGACGATGATATCACCAGCTTTCGCAGTCTGATTGAAGCTCATCACGAAAAAATTGCTGCTGTCATCCTTGAACCAATCGTGCAGGGTGCTGGAGGCATGCGCTTCTATGCTCCCGAATATCTTCGCCAGGCTCGCGCGCTGTGCGATGTCCATAATGTTCTGTTAATCGCTGACGAAATAGCCACCGGCTTTGGCCGTACCGGTACGCTGTTCGCCTGTGAACAAGCTGACATTACCCCAGACATCATGTGTCTAGGCAAAGCCATCACTGGTGGCTACATGACCCTGGCAGCTGTGCTGACAACAGAGGAGATCAGCCGGACCATCTCTAGCAATGCTCCAAACGCATTTATGCACGGTCCAACCTTTATGGCCAATCCACTGGCCTGTGCTGTCGCCAATGCCAGCATTGATCTACTGGTCGACAGTCCCTGGCAAGAACACATCGCCGCAATGTCCAAAGCCTTTGCTCAGCACCTGCTGCCTTGTCGGAATTGGGACGGTGTAGCCGATGTGCGTATCAAGGGTGGAATAGGCGTTCTGGAGTTGAACCAACCAGTCAAGATGGCCACAATCACCAAACGTTTTGTCGACAAAGGCGTCTGGATTCGTCCTTTTGGCAAACTGGTTTATGTCATGCCACCTTATGTTATCAGTAATGAGGATTTAAACCTGTTACTGACTGCAATGACTGAAGCTGTGGCGGAGGAACTGAACGCTGGGTGCTAGAAACAGCAACTTATTCCTTCAAATATTTGAAGGAAAATTTCCGTTGCACACCATGTCGACATTTTAGTAATAGACAAACACCAAATGTCACGAATGAGCCTGTCATGGAAATCGCTATCTCTAAAATTTTGGGTCTACGCAATATACTTATGGCAAATTGGGAATATCTTTTTCGCCTCCAGTCATGATTACACCCTGCAATTGAGTTATAAGCCCATTTTTGCCCTTGAAAAGCAGTCCATAGGCTGTTTATAGGGGGTAAAAGCCTACCTTATTACTGTTATTTCAATGACTTATCTTGGTTCGATCCCGGATCGGGATGTCTACTTGTTTCCGGCTTCAATTTGTCCCATGACAAGGGCTGACCCCTTCTTATTCCAGGTTATCATGGTTCGAGCCCAGCAGCTATTACTCATTTTTGAACAACGAACTTGAAAAATATATCGTTTTATCTACCCGGTGTCTGTATTCTGTATTTCGTCTAACCCTTTCTTACGTATCACTAAAGCACACAAGGATCATCCACATGCCCGACACATTAGAATTCCTAGCCATGCCCAACGCATCAACCGAGGAAGCTGATATCCTGATCCTGCCGATTCCTCTGGAAAGAACTGTCTCATTCAAACCGGGAACAGCTGAGGCTCCCAAAGCTATTCTGGAAACCACCGAGCAACTCGAGTTCTACGAGGAAGATGCCGGCTGGTCACCATTCAAACATATGAAGCTCAGCGTTCTGCCTGAATTTGCCGACGACAAATCAGAAATCGACGCCGATTTTCATGCCAGACTTACTGAACACGTTGCTTCTTTACCTATCGACAACCTGTTCGTCGGACTCGGTGGTGAACATTCCCTGACGCCAGCACTCGTTGCCGCTCGTATGCCGAAGCCAGGTACGGTACTTTTTCTCGATGCCCACGGCGACATGCGCACCAGTTACGCAGGCAACAGGTATAGCCATGCCTGCCCGGTCACCCGCCTGCTCGAACAGGGGCATAAAATCGTCATAGCTGGCGTTCGGTCGGTCTATGAAAGTGAAGTTGATCTGGTTGAAGATGAACCCCGCATCACCCTGTTTCTGGATTGGGACCTGCGCGGCAAGGAACAGTGGGAGTCTTTCCTGCATAAAGTAAATTCTATTGAAGGTCCTGTCTATCTCTCTATCGACATGGACGTATTTAACCCGGCTGTCGTTCCCGGTGTCGGCACACCACAACCCGGGGGCTTTTTCTGGTACCAGATGATCGAACTGCTCGAATCACTCTTCTCGAAAAAACAGATCGACCTGCGAGGTGTTGATGTCGTGGAAATCGTCCCGGAAGCGAGCAGGGTTTCCGAGATGACCGCCGCGAAACTCCTTTTAAAGGTCATCTCCTTCTGGGGCAGTGCCCACGGTTTCAATCTGAAGCCACAAACAGGTAGCCAGATGCAGGTTGAATACGAATAAAGCCCCCGGACCACTCTAAGACCAAGGTCGATAACCAATCTGTGTTGTCGACTTTTCCCTATCCAGCACACAGCAACGCACAACCTTGTCGATTACTAATTAAAGGAATGTTAATTGCATGTTATTTACCGTGATATCCGTGCAAATAATTGCCATTTCAATGATATTAATGACTTCCATCCATGTTTTCATCCATATCGTTTTGAATAGTAGCGATATCACCGAAAGTACACGTGATTAAAAGGGGTAGCTGTAGCTTTAAGGGGGATATAGCATATGTTTCGACAGTGGAGTCGCTTCAGCTTACTAATCTTTTCAGCTCTGATAATTTTCTCTCAGGTATGGGCAGCAGAGCCAGGAGTACATTTTTTCGATTGTAAAGAATGTCACCTCTCAGGTCGGACAATCAATCAACTGGGTGGCGACAACGTCTGTCTGAAATGCCACCACTTGACCTCTGGAGATACCACACTCAACGATGGGGCACCAGTCATACTTGATGGTCACACCAACGCTCGCTTTGTTTCGGGGGATGCAAGCAACGCCTTTGGTCATGGTTCAGGAGAGCCAGGCGCCGAGCAAACGTCCCACACCTGGTCTGCGCCATCAGATACCCTGGCCGCAGCAGGAGCTCAAGCGCCAACGCAAACCGAACATCCAGAGTTCTATTCCCGTTACGGCACCTCTACGGGCAGAATAACCTGTTCACGCTGCCACAACCCTCATGGAGCCGCAACAAGCAATCCCAAACTGCTTGTTAAGGGCAACAATTCGTCCGACGTCATGTGCCGAGCTTGCCACCAGTCCTGGGTCATCAATGATCATGGTTGGCTGACTCACCCCATCATTGACAACTACAGTGCCTCCGTAGCAGCAAATCCAGGAAAGTACTTTGCAAATTTGAATAACAAAGACAATGCCAGCATTAATCTGGTCAATGGTGGAGTCTCCTGCACCTCTTGTCATGGCGTTCATTTTGTTGACTCAGATGCAGCAACGGCTGACGGAGCGGGTCAAAGCCTCAGCGTTTCAGATGGCAAATTGCTTCGCAGTGACGGACCTGGCCAGCCGGACAAATCCTCCCTCTGTCAGACCTGCCATACATATGGAGAGCACGGCGACAATATCGGCGAAAAGGTTGGCTGCCTGATCTGTCACAGCGGTCATTCTTACGATCCTGACTTCCCCAATTATTATGTCCTCAGAAAGTCGGCAGAAACGACTACCTACAATGCGGTTACAGCACTTGACTACTCCTCGCCGTCAGTGCTTGATGAAAGCCTGAAATATACTTTCTGGAACGATCAGACCGATGGCACAGCCAACGGCTACTGTGAAAAATGCCATGGCGACGCTGTTACAATCGGAACTGGTGCTGGTGATTATCATACTGCTGCTGCGATCTGTACCGATTGCCATAGTCACAATGGTACGAACGGGAGTAGTTTCTCTGCCGATTGCAATGCTTGCCATACCTACCCACCTGTCTGGCAAAGCCATGGGATTCATCTTGACCGAGGACGTCTCAGCAATACACCCTCCTGTGATACTTGCCACAAAACATCCGTCCATTTAAATGAACTCTCTGAAATTCGTTTTGACCCTGACGATCTACGTGTTGACTCCGGCACCTACTCAGGAACGGAGTCAAGTCGTTATACCCTTGCAAACGGTTACAATGCGGCGGTTCCCGCTTATGGCCAATGTGACAACGTCTACTGTCACAGTAATGTCCAGGGTCAGACAGACCCGACTCAAGCCCCCGACTACCAGACGCCCTCATGGGGCGGGGCAGTTGTAGGGGCCTGCAAAGCCTGCCATAACGGCGGTGTTCATTCTGGCTTCACACCAGCAATGGCAACAGGCAGCCATACTGCCCATCTCGCCTACGTTTTCGGCAATACTGACACCATTATGAGTTGCCAAGCCTGCCACTACCTCGGGGAATCAGCAACCTGCGAACCCTGCCATATGAATAATGTCGATTATGGCGATTCGACCTATAACCGTATGGACAAGCACGTCGATGGCAGCATCAATGTTGATTTCAACCCGACAGCTGCAGGGACTTCTGCAGCATATTCAGGTGACACCATCCCGCAAACAGCCTATGGCTCGTGCAGCGCAACTTATTGTCACAGCCTTGGAGAATTAAGCGTGACAACAGGACAACTCCCTGCGGCATATGGTGGCAATATGTTCCGTGTTCCCGAATGGGGCGGGAGTTCAATGGGTTGTAACGGCTGTCACGGCCTGAGCACAGCAAACGGCATGCCGGATTACATATCAGGTCCGGCAGGTACTGAAGATGCCAACAGTCATGTACCGCACGCCGGGGACAGCCAAATTGGGTGCCAACTCTGCCATTTCGGCACAACCGAAGACGGTACAACCATCAGCTACGATGGTCTTTACATGAAACACGCGAATGGTGTGAATACCGATGTTGAGTTTGAAGCCGTACTCAACCCCGCGGCAACATACAATGCGGCCATTGGTTTGAAGGATTGTAGCAGCAGTTACTGTCACGGCAATTATCAAGGCAGCGGCAAAAATGCCACCCCGCAGTGGGGTGATGCTGCCTCAGGTCAATGCGGATCATGCCATGGAGCCTCAAGCAGTGACATCCCGAATAGCGGTTCTCACGAGGGACATGTCTCGCCAACGGGTTTCGTGCTTGCCTGTACAACCTGCCACAGCGGAATTATCTCCGGAACCGATCCTTATACGATTACTGACTTCGGAAAACACGTCAACGGATCAGTTGACTGGACCTTTGATGCAACGGACGTCAGACTGCAAACGGGAACACCACTTTACAACATCGCAACCGGTACGGTGCCCCCGTCTGATGGCATTGATCCCCGCGCTTACGGCACCTGCTCCAACGTCTACTGCCACAGCACCGCTCAAGGGATAGCCAACCCGACCGCGCCTCCAACGTACACCACACCCGCATGGGGCGATACAGCCTCAGGCCAGTGCGGAACTTGCCACGACCTGGGTTCTCATGTTGGTGGCAGTGGAGTCGTCATCAGTTCAGGGAGTCACCCTAATCACTTACTGACTGAATACAGCTTCAGCGGCAGTGTTTCTAATTGCCAGGTTTGTCATTACGACCCCGAAATCAGCAGTTATGGCTGCAACTTCTGTCACCTGGGAGGATATCCTTCCCCAACATCTCGTTTGGCAGCCAAACACGTCAATGGCTACATTGATGTCGATTTTCGTACACAAGTCGCAGGCACAAATGCCTCATACTCAGGAGATAACAGCCCAGGGAACGCCTACGGTGATTGTCTGAATATCTACTGCCACACCGATGGCACCTCTCGTTCGACCGGTACTTACTCAAGCAGCGCAGCGATCTCCTGGGGAGGAGCCATCCTCGGATGTGACGGCTGTCACGGCAATCCTCCTGCTTATACAACAGCGTCACTCAAGGCTAACAGCCACGTAGAACACGCAGCTTACTCGTGTGAAGTCTGCCACCATTACACAACAGATGATGGCACAACCATAACCGATCCAGCGACTCACATAGACCAGGAGTACAGCTTATCTCCTGTTTCTGGTAAATATTTTGATTATGCTTTCCTCCCCTCCGGTGGAACCTGTTCCTCGGTTGCCTGCCACGGCAACACCAATGCGACCTGGGGCGACTCAGCATCATACAACTGCGTTGACCTCGACGCCGATGGCATTTGTGCAGACGATAACTGTCCCACCATGGTCAATCCAAGCCAAGTAGACACGGATGGCGATGGCATTGGTGATATCTGCGATGCCTGGGCCACTATTGATACGGGCGGCAACACTCAACGCGCTCTGAAAGCAGATGGCTCATGGTGGGCCTGGGGCTGGAACAATGTCGCCCAGTTTGGGGACGGAACCTACATCTCCAACGACTTTCCTAATCAGACCGTTCCCGGCAACGACTGGACAATCCTTGTCGGAGGAGATCAACACACTATTGCCCGGAAAGACAACGGCACACTCTGGGCGTCAGGCAGCAATAGCTACGGGCAGTTAGGTATTGGCCCAAGTGGCATTGCCAAAACCCCTATCCAAATGGGGACAGACACAGACTGGTTGATTGTTGACTCCGGTAGTGAGAGAAACCACGCGATCAAAACCAATGGTTCTCTCTGGTCATGGGGACGCAATGACAACGGCGAACTGGGAGATGGAACAACGACTCAAAAATACACACCGGTGCAGGTCGGAACCGACACTGACTGGCAATCTGTTTCGGCAGGGGGCTATCACACTGTTGCAATCAAAACAAACGGGTCTATGTGGGCCTGGGGACAGAACGTTTACGGTAAACTGGGTGACGGGACAACCACGCAAAGGAACGCCCCGGTGCAGACTGGAACCGACTCCGATTGGCAGGTTGTCGCCGCAGGGGACCATCACACCATTGCTATCAAAATCAACGGCACACTCTGGGCTTGGGGCAACAACTCATATGGACAACTGGGCAACGGAACGACCACATCAAGCGGCGTTCCGACACAGATCGGCTCACAAACCAATTGGGACTCTATTTATACTGGCGGCAATCACAACATTGCCATCAAAACCGACGGCACACTCTGGGCTTGGGGCAACAACTCATATGGGCAACTTGGAGACGGTACAGCAACAAGAAGACTCGCTCCCGTGCAGATTGGCACGGACACAGACTGGAAAACTGCTGCGGGCAATGATTACGATAGTTTTGTCATAAAAACAAATGGGGAGCTCTGGCAATTAGATACTATTCCTGTGCAGATTGATTGATTTTTCTGTTGTCGTTTATCTACCAGGTGTCTGTATTCTGTATTATTTATTTGTAACGCCCCTGAAACAGAGGCCCTCTTCATTTACGCTTGGCATTGATATGGGTTGAGTAGTAACCGTTGATGTAATGCCTTTGCCCTTAACCTTTATGCCTATTCCCACTTCCTTGAAGGGGAAACACCTGCTAAAATATTGGTCCACTAAAAAAGAACAGAAGGAAGTGACAAGATGAAATACCAAAGCACCAGAGGTCAGGTCAAAAATATCCCCTTTAAACAAGCTGTAATGATGGGTCTGGCTGAGGATGGCGGCCTGTTGTTACCGGAAACCATCCCTCACCTTACCCCCGGCGATCTCGACGCACTGGCCAAACTGGCCTATCCGGAGCTCGCCTTCCAGGTCATGAGCTATTTTATCGAAGACATTCCGTCCGCTGACCTGAAGACTATGATCGACCGGGCCTATTCCAGCTTCAAACATCCGGATATCACCCCGGTGGTTCATCAGGATGGCCTATACATCCTGGAACTCTTCCATGGCCCCACCCTCGCCTTCAAGGATGTTGCTTTGCAGTTCCTGGGCAACCTCTTCGAATACCTGCTGGCGGAATCGGGTGAGCACATGAATATTCTCGGTGCCACCTCAGGGGACACCGGCAGTGCAGCCATTTACGGCGTGCGCGGCAAAAAGAACATCAATATTTTCATCCTGCATCCGCACAAGAAGGTCTCACCGGTGCAGGAGCTGCAGATGACAACGGTCACCGACGCCAACGTTTTTAACCTTGCCATTGAAGGCACCTTCGACGACGGTCAACAGATTGTCAAAGAGACTTTCGGCGACCTTGAATTCAAAAAGCAATACGCTCTCGGTGCCGTCAATTCGATTAACTGGGCACGCATCCTTGCCCAGGTTGTCTATTACTTTTATGCCTGGGGTCAAGTGCGCAAACAGACCGGAGCCAAGAAGGTCTATTTCTCGGTACCGACCGGTAACTTTGGAGATATTTTTGCCGGTTATATCGCTAAAAGAATGGGCCTGCCAATAGAGAAACTGGTGCTTGCCACCAACGCCAATAACATTCTTGCGCGTTTTGTTAACGCCGGTGACTATTCGAGCAGTGAAGTTCACCCCACCTTCTCGCCTTCAATGGATATTCAGAATGCAAGCAATCTGGAGCGTTATCTCTATTACCTGTTCAATGAGGATTCCAAGCAGCTGACTTCTGCCATGCAGCAGTTTGCCAAAACCGGCAAGCTTTCATTTACAGCTAAACAAATAGCTGAAATCCATGAGACTTTCCTGTCGACTTCCGTAGATAATGATCAGACACTGGCAACTATTCGTGATTTCCATAATGCCACCGGCTATGTCCTTGATCCACACACGGCCACCGGCATCAAGGTCGGCAAAGATCTCTCCGCTGGCGATTATCCGGTTATATGCCTGGCGACGGCCCATCCAGCTAAATTCCCCGATGCTGTTAACCAGGCAATCGGTAGAGACCCGCAGCGCCCAGCCTGCCTTGACGGCCTGGAAGATCGCGAACGCCGTTGCGAGATTATTCATGCCTCAACCGACACCGTCAAAAGATACCTGGCAAAACATGCTCTGTAGGGCGAAGCAAGAGCCTTCAATCTCAATTAGAGCTAAGAGAAGCATAAAAAAGCCCCCGGCCAACAAACCGGGGGCTTTCTCGTTTAACCTTTGTAACTATCCATCATTATCAAAGATTGTCATTCCCGAGGGTGTAATCGGGAATCCAGATTTTAGAACCGTGGATCCCCGATAGAATCATTCGAGGATGACAGAAGTTTTTGTAAAACATAGATTTAGCTGAACAGTTACTAACCTTTTTGTCTTAACAATCAAAATAAAGAGCAAACTCTTCAGGACATGGGCGCATGCGCACTGCATCAACTTCAGCTTCGCGCTTGTAGGAAACCCACATTTCAATAACGTCTTTGGTGAAGACATCGCCCTTGAGCAGAAAGTCGTGATCATCCTCCAGACAATCGAGGGCTTCGCTGAGAGAACCGGCGACACTCGGAATATCTTTTAACTCTTCAGGGGAGAGACCGTAGATATCCTTGTCAAGCGGATCGCCCGGGTCAATCTTGTTCTCAATGCCGTCGAGACCAGCCATCATCAGTGCAGCAAACGCCAGGTAGCCGTTGCAGCTCGGATCGGGTGTACGGTACTCGACACGTTTCGATTTAGGATTGTCAGTCACCGGGATACGCAGGGATGCGGAGCGATTACGGTTGGAGTAAGCTAGGTTAACCGGAGCTTCGTAACCAGCCACCAGGCGTTTGTAAGAGTTGGTACTCGGGTTGGTGAAGGCGCAGAGAGCTTTGGCGTGCTTCATGATGCCGCCAATGTAGTACATAGCCATTTTGGAGAGACCACCGTAGCCGTCACCGGCAAACAGGTTCTCACCATCTTTCCAGAGTGATTGATGGCAGTGCATACCGGAACCGTTATCACCAAAGATTGGCTTTGGCATAAAGGTGACGGTCTTGCCGTTCTGAATGGCGACGTTCTTGACGATATATTTGAACCACTGCAGGGTATCACCCATGCTGAGCAGCGAATCAAAGCGCATGTCAATCTCGGCCTGGCCGCCAGTGGCGACTTCGTGGTGCACGGCCTCAATGGTCATGCCAACACTCTGTAGTACTTCAACCATTTCGTTACGCAGGTCAACCATAGAATCAGTCGGCGCGCAAGGAAAGTAGCCTTCCTTGTGGCTCGGTTTGTAAGCGAGGTTGGGGAACTCTTCACGACCGGTATTCCAGGTCCCTTCGACCGAATCAACCGAGTAGAAAGACTCATTGGCACTAGAAGCATAACGAACATCGTCAAAGATGAAGAATTCCGGCTCGGGACCGAAGTAGGCTGTATCAGCAATACCGGTTGACTTCAGGTACGCTTCCGCTTTCTGGGCGATATAGCGCGGGTCGCGGGTGTAGCCTTCCTTGGTGATCGGATCAATGATGTTACAAATCAGGCTGAGGGTAGAAACCTTGACAAAAGGATCTATCTTGGCTGTACCAGGATCTGGCATGATCAACATATCCGAGTTATGAATCGGCTGCCAGCCACGGATCGAAGAACCATCGAAACCGATGCCCTCTTCAAATATGTCTTCGCTGAATTCACCGATAGGTGTGGAAAAATGCTGCCAGATACCGACAAAATCGAGGAACTTGTAATCGACCATCTTGCAATTGTTATCCTGGGCAAACTTGACTACTTTTTGTGGGGTCATCGTTTTCACTTTCTCCTTTAGGAAATGTCTTTGCTGTTATCGTCAGTTAAATAGAACGACCTGCTATCTAATTAAAGGGCATCGTCACCAGTTTCACCTGTACGGATCCTGACGACTTCATCAACCGGGGTCACAAATATCTTACCGTCACCTATGCGACCGGTTTTGGCGGCTTCACCAATCACCTCGACAACTTTGGCAGCGGCGTCATCAGAGACAATAATTTCCATCTTGATCTTGGGGATAAAATCGACCACATATTCTGCACCACGATACAGCTCTGTGTGACCTTTCTGACGGCCAAAACCTTTAACTTCACTGACCGTAATCCCCTGAATTCCAATCTCATTCAACGCTTCTTTCACCTCATCCAGCTTGAAGGGCTTAATGATGGCTTCGACTTTCCTCATAATTGGTGCTCCTCTATCAATTTAATGTCAGATGTCATATTTAACAGGGTAGTGCCAAGACACAACTATTGCGCAAATTTCATGTAAATGCAAATTGCTTGCCTAAATAAAAACTCACCGACAAACAAATATAACACACGGATTTTAAAAGCTTTACAGCCAAAAAACCAAAGAGATTGATATGAATAAAAGTACGGCGTTTAAAAGTTATGCAAACAAATCAAGCAACTGTAGCTATAATTGCCTATATTGTGAGCAGGCATCTACCCTCTATCGAAAAATGGATTCTTGCCCTTGGCCGCAAGTGGAATGCCGTAAGCTATCTTGATATCGTCGCCCAGCATACCGAGTTCAACGGCCGCTTTTCCGGCAGTATACATAATCCGATTGTCGACACGAAAATCTGCGGCCATGGCAACCGCAGAACCAAGAGCTATGCCAAGATCACCACTATTAAATGAACATGTTCCACCAGCATCAAGCATAGCATCACAATCGATGAAACCACAGTAACCACAAGCAGGGAGTCGCAAAGGCAGCTTACGGGTACCAATCAGGACGACAACCGGAGCATGCTCCAGGTTACCGGCGTCACGCTGAAAAAACGCAACTTCGTCACGCTGACCGATCTCCTCCATCTTCTTCCGGAGTTGCTGCTTGTCATCATCAGTAATAATCGCCGTAACCAGGAGATCTTGCCCCTTGCCTTTCGGAGCCGTACGTGCGGCAACACAGATATGTTCTGCGGCACGGATAAGACCGGATATTTCAGCCTTTTCATTCAATACAAGCATCTCAAACCTCCTGTTTGTCGATGAGATAAAATAGACGATTATGCTCATTAACTCAAGGATTGATTGATACCTGTGCGGTCATAATAAATTGATTTTTTAATTGAAATTATTATGTTATCGGTTATTTTAGCATGGATATTTATAAAAGATATTCAATCAAAAAACAAGGAGAGGGCTATGAAGAGACATTCCATCTTGAGACTTTCAATCATATTGGCATACTTTGTGACATTGTCAGTCGGCTATGCGGCAATCAGTTATGCAGAAAACATGTCCGTTGGTTTTTCAGGCACAGAGATGCGTTCCGCACCAAATGCGATGGCTTCCGAAGTTATTGCCAAGCTAAATCCCTACGACCCGTTGACAATCATCGAGAAAGGTTCTGACTATTATAGGGTCAAGGATTATCGCGGCCGCAGCGGATGGGTACATCGGGCCCTGCTGAGCAACTCCCCAAGTGTCGTGGTCACCGGTAACAACGCCAATGTTCGCCAGGGGCCAGGCACCAATCATGCTGTGGTCTTCCAACTCTCAAAAGGGATGGCTGTAAAACTTTTAGAAAAACAGGGGAAATGGGTTAAGGTGCAGACCGCTGATGGCAAACAAGGCTGGATTGCTGCATTTCTGGTTTGGGGAGAATAGTATTCTAATGGGACGCGCAAGTTTTGCTTTTGACTTTCGCGTCCCGAGCTACAGTCTATCTTGAAATTTCTTATATATATCTGTAAGCCGTGAATCCAAGCGGGCAAGAGCCTCATCCGCGATTTCAACTGGCACCCCACCATAATAAGCCTCCGCTATACTCCCGGCAATACAAGCCTGGGTATCACTATCCCCCCCTAGCGAGACTGCGTTACGGATAGCATCTTCAAAATCTGTTGATTCCAGAAATGCCAATATCGCATAGGGAACAGATCCCTGGCATGACACATCAAAGCTGTAACCAGGACGGATTTCATCTATTGACCCGGAAAGGTCATAGGCAAACGTATCCTGGATAAAATTACGGATCTGCTTTTTGTCAGCACCCTTTCGGGCAATAAACACCGCACCGGCTACAGACTGGGCACCACGAAGACCTTCCGGATGATTATGGGTCATCTCGGCACTGCGTCGCGCTGCCTCAAGAACTTCATCCTGACTATCATAATACCAGGCGATGGGACTGACACGCATGGCAGACCCATTGCCATAACTGCCATATGGCATTGGTTGCGGTGATCGAGCCCAACGTCGGAAGCGGCCACCATAGCCAGCATGGGGATAGTAGATGAAATATTCGCGGAGCTTTTCCTGATAAGGAATTTTATGCAGAAGGCTGTCTGCCAAGGCGACAGTGTGAACTGTGTCGTCAGTGAAAATACTTTGACGATTGAATAATTCGAAATCCTTACTCTTGATCCCGGCATGCTCAAATCGCGAACCGATGATGTCTCCTGCAATCGCACCAAGCATCTTTTCTCCCTAATTAGGGCTTGCTATCAATGTACACAATGTGAGCCACTAACTCAAGAAGAAAGGTTGGTCCGTCCTCATGATAGAGGCCCATTCATACTGAAGAGATGATGGCTTAATTAAGAGCACCTTAAGACGATGAGACAAAGACTTTAACCTGGCATTGCGCTCACGTTCAGGAAGTTTACCAAGTTTTTTTACTTCAGCATAGAATTTGAACAGATCATTATCGACCTGGCGCAATAACGTTTGAAACGCCGGGACCAGATCATTGTAGGTTGCCACAGACGATAAACGTGCATTATTCAGGCCCCCTTGCATCCATTGATCAAAGCCGACATAACCATGCCAACGTCTCTTTAAACGTTCATATTCATCGAAGGCATGCGCCAGGATTTCCTGCTTGGCCAAACGTTTCTGGTTATTATCAAGACTAGAAGCATAGACTTGTCCCAGGTTGGCACGAATCCCGGCAAGAAACTCATAGAAATCAGCAGATTGATCTTCGCGTTGTAAACATTGAGCCCATAAGTCGTGGGAATCAGAGCCTTGCAGCCACCGACGCAGCCCTTCCATTTCTACCGTCTTGGCAAATGATTCATTAAAGTCTGTGTCGTTCGGCACATAGACCACCTGATGTGACATTTCGTGAAACAGGAGAGCGGCGAGGCGCAAGTCATCATTGGTAAGAAAAGTATTAAGAACCGGATCGTCAAACCAGTTCAGGGTTGAATATGCCTGGACACCGTAGACATCGACATCGAAACCCTGCTTAGAATACTTTTGCGCCAGGGTGGTGGCTGAAGCTTCGTCAAAATAGCCACGATAGGTAACACAACCGACAAAAGGGAAACACCACTGGTTCAACTTAAGAGAGAGCTCTGGAGCAACAACCAGATTCCAAACGACGTAGGGACGCCCAAGGTCGACATACTGCCTATAGCTACCGGTATCTGGTAATTTCAGTGAACTGACAGCAAATTCACGCAATTCAACAACTTTGATCAACTGATCGCGAATATTCTGTGACTCGCTGTTCTGCTCAAGGATGTCATCTATAGGCTGTGCACGCGACATCAAGGACCACTGACCCTTAACGCTTTGTAACAGATAGTCCCTATCACTACAGGCATTCAGGAGGAAGAGAGATAAAACCAATGGTACAATGCAGGTCAGGGGTTTCATGTTAAGACACAGCCAGAATAATTCAACAGATTATTATCCCTCGACGATTCCTCGCTCAAAATCAATCAGCCAGGCTTTGGTCATGGAGCCGTGCGCGGCGGAATAGCGGCCAATACTGCCGTCAGCATTCACAACACGATGACACGGCACTATCAATGGAAACGGATTCGATGACATGACCCTGCCAACAGCTCTGGCAGCCTTAGGGGAACCTGCCATCGCCGCCAACTCACTATAAGAAACAACCGAACCATAAGGCACTTTGAGTAATGCTTGCTGAACTTTGCACGCAAAAACAGATAGAGAATCGTCATCAGTCTGTATATCAAAAGTACAGCGCTTACCGAGAAAATACTCTGCTAATTGCTTTAAGCATTTATCTATCAGCGCTGGAGAAGACTGCTTTGCCTCCGGATAAAGCCGCTTTACCAATGCTGAGGCAGTCTCCGATGAACATTTAAAAAAGATCCGGCTCAAACAATCTCCTTTTGCCACAACGGCCACGGTTCCATGCTCAAAGGATAACATGTTCCACTGTTTATTCGCCATCTGTCAGCCTTTTCTAAAAGAGATTAACCTCGATGTAAACATAGTCCAGACTTGCTGTATCTCCTTGACGCCAAAGATCCATAAGCCGGCGGCATAAACCAGGCAACCACAAAGGACTGCAGAACCCAACAATACAAAACGTAACCCAAAAGACCCTGGAAGCAACCAGTCGACCTGACCAAGAATCAGAACCACAACAATAGCCATGAAACATAGACCAGGAATCATGCGAAGAGTGATGCGGAAAAGCGCTGAGAGGTTCAGATCACCGAGTCGTCGCGAAAGCAAAAGAGTCAGAACAACAGCATTAAAAACAGAGGCGATGGTCAAAGCAAGAGCCAGCCCCGCATGTCCCATATATTGCATCAACAGAAGCCCGGCGACAACATTAACCAGAAGCGTCCAGAAGGAAACCAGAACCGGGGTACGGGTATCCTTCATCGCGTAAAACGATGGCACAACAACACGACTGATGCCGACAAAGAGAAGACCCGGTGCATACCATGACAACGCCAGGGCCGCCTGTGAGACATCAAAGGAAGAGAAATTCCCACGCATGAAAAACAAGCTGTAAACAGCCTGGTTACAAAGAACCAGACCCAACGAGGCAGGGATTGTCACGAGCAGGATCAAAACCAGGGCAAAACGCAACGAGTCACGGAAACCTTCCATATCATCAGCCGCCGCCTGGCGACTCATCGTCGGTAAAACCGCTTGCGCCAGAGACACGACAAAAACGCCTTGAGGAAATTCAAACAAGCGCTGACCATAATAAAGCCAAGAGACACTCCCTTCCTGCAGGAAAGATGCAAGCAGACGCGTCACCACGACGTTGATCTGATAAATAGCAACACCGAGGATCCCCGGTAACATGAGTCGAATTATTCTGGCAACAGCCGAGTGACGAAAGTTGAAATCCAGGCGTAAGTCATAACCATAACGATAGAGTACAGGGATCTGCATGGCAAACTGGATAGCCCCACCAACCAATACACCACAGGCCAATGCAACAATCGGTTGCTCCATCCTTGGTGCAAGAACAATTGCCGATCCAATCATGGCCAGGTTCAGCATGACCGGCGAGATGGCAGGCAAAAGAAAGTGCCCGGAAACGTTCAAAACCCCTGCAAACAGGGCCACCAGGCTGACAAAGAAAATGTAAGGGAACATCAACCTGTTAAGCAGGTCTGTCAGAGCCAGTTTGCCTACGCTTCCGGAGAAACCATAGCCGATCGCTTTAACCAACCAGGGAGACGAAAGGATTCCTATCATGGTGACACCTGCCAGCACCAACAACAGAAGTGTCCAGCAGATACGGACGACCTGGCGCGCTTCCTCAGTTCCCTCGTGGTGCAAAACATCAGTAAATGTCGGCACAAAGGCCGCAGTAAGGGACCCTTCAGCAAAGAATCTCCGCAAAAGATTGGGAATTGTGAAAGCTACAAAAAAAGCATCAGTGACCATGCTGGCACCGAATACAGCTGCGACAACCATGTCACGAACCAGGCCCGCAACCCTACTAGTCATGGTTGCCGCAGTAAGAACTCCGGTCGCCCTGGTAATCTGTTTCTTTTCCTGGCTGTCTACTGACACTGAATTTTCACCCTCACTACCGTATTTTCTGGGATTATTTTTCATTAATCCCCGATATTTACTCATAACTTATTCAAATTAAACACTATTTTTTTATAAATTGGAATTTATTTATCTTGACTGCGGCTTCCGCGAATGTTATAAAACTGACGCTCAGACAATAATACATGCAATAAACTGCGCCGGAGGAGATAAAAGTGGCCAATCACAAATCAGCAGAAAAACGTAATCGTCAAAATAAAATCCGTAACGCTCGCAATACACATATTCGTTCTACGATGCGCAGCTATATCAAAAAGATTCGCATAGCCATTGCAGAAGGTGATATGGACAGTGCAAAAACTCTGCTTGAAAAGGCTATTCCGTATATCGACAAAGCAGCTACCAAAGGTGTCATTCACAAAGCAACGGCAAGTCGTAAAATCAGCCGTCTGGCAAAACTGATAAACACGGAAGTCACCGAGTAAAAAACCCTTCAAACAACAAGTAACATGGGGGAGCGCCTGAAAACGGGTTGCTCCCCCGTTCAACTCCATCCTTCTCTGCGTCTCCGCGTCTTTGCGTTAGTTAATTGCTTAAGTATTGTTTTGCTTTTGTTTTGGTTATAAGCTTGTTATTTTTTCCCAAGCCCCGCAATCTCAAGCACCAATTGCTCCAGATGCATCCTCGGCTCTCCCCCACTTGACTTCAAAGCCAGATCCGTTGCCAGAAATTGGCAGAAAACCTGTCGATAATGCTTGTTTTCAAACCGGCCAGCCTGTTGCATCAATCCTTTCAGAAAATAAGGACTGACACCAACTCTTCTTGGCATTTCTTTTTGTGGCACTTTTTGTGCTATCAACTCCCTGATTTTCCACATTTGTCTAAAATGGCGAGTCATCATAGCCAGCACCATAAGTGGTGCCTGCCCCTCTGCCAGAAGGCGGTCAAGCAGTTGTAATGCCGTGGAGCTATCGCCCTGTCCGAGAGCGTCCGTTAGATCAAAGACACTTTCAATACGGGTATCCGAAACGATAGCAGAGACATCGCTTTCATCAGCGAGATCGCGCTCACCCAGGTAGCCTACAAGTTTTTCCAATTCTCCCTGGACTTCAACAAGGCTGGTACCGACCCTCTTGCAGAAGAGCTTCAGGGCACCACCAGTTAAGGTTATATTGGCAGATTTTGCCAGTTCTCGCACAAATGATGGCAGCTGATTATCATAGATTTTCTTGAATTCGATTACAGTCCCGATCTTCTTGAGCAGCTGATAAATCTTACGTCTGGCATCAATTTTCTCTGCTGTCAAGAGTAGTACAGTTTCCGGGACCGGGTCTTCAATGTAAGCCAACAAGCCATCAAGCTGATCCGCTGATGCCTCGTGAAGGTTTTTAATAATAACCAGGCGACGTTCTGCAAAAACTGGGAAGGTCCTGGCCTGCTCAACGATTTGATTGGCTTTGAAATCCCGGCCATAAAATATGGTCAGATTGAAATCGGCATCCTGCGGCAAGACAACGGCATTGCGGACAGCCCGCAGCCCCTCTTCTATAAAGTAGGACTCCTGCCCATAAAGCAAAATCAGACCGGGAATGGTTCCAGCCTGAATCATATTTTGCAATTCTCGCAAAGACATTGTTGATGATGGACTCAGAAACTGTTGAGTAGGCCCGCATTGATATCTTCGGCAAGGCGTCGTGAAACCTGTTGTGCTGCCAGGCGTTCAACTTCAAGCTGGAGGTTCTTATTGACAGCAGCAGGGTACTCCTGACTGCGCAGTAAACTCACCCGCCAGAGGACTTCATCACTACCTTTACGTAATAGTCGTACAGAGATTTTCATTTCTACACGATATTCCGTTATCCGATCTTGTGTACCATAAGCAATCGCATTGCTACTAAAATCTTTAACCTCTCCGACAAGCCTGACCTCAGCAAGGTCCGGATTCTCCGTCAACTCCACCTGTCTCGACCGGGACAACTCGTAAACCAGAGCATCGCTAAGGTAATTCTCCAGATACGGGTTCGCAGTCTGGTTTTCAAATAGCTGAACGTAGAGAACACGTGCATCGCCACCAACCCAGCTATCAGATGAAGCGCCCCCATCTGTTGACAAGCTGGAGGGTGACGACAAACGAGAGGGTGTTGAAGTACCTGGAACGTGATAACCACACCCGGCAAGCAGAACAACGAAGAGAATTACAACTATACGCATAGGATCAATCCTGCAACTACGGGTTTAACCTGCAATCATGGATTTCATCATGTAACCACGGACTTTATCCAACAACGACGTTAACAAGTCGACCAGGCACAACAATCACCTTGCGGAGAGTTTTACCTTCTATAAAGCGAGAGACATTCGTATCTGCTAAGGCTGTCGCTTCGACAGTCTCTTTGTCAGCATCAACAGGAACAGTTACCTTACCGCGAACCTTGCCATTTACTTGTACGACAATGAGTAGCGTGTCCACAACCAGAGCATCTTCATCCCAAACTGGCCAGCGGCTCTCTTGCAGAGAATCCTCATGACCAAGATTCTGCCATAACTCTTCGCAGATATGAGGCACAAATGGTGACAGCAGACGGACAACTGCTTCAATAGCCTCTTTAAGCACTTCCGGTGCCGCTTCTTTATCCGGGAAAGCCGAGATCGCATTGACCAGTTCCATAACGGCCGCTATCGCCGTGTTCAAATGAAAACTGCCGTCGATATCAACCGTTACTTTTTTAATCGTACGGTGAACCTGACGACGCAAATCCCTCGCCGCAGGCTGCAGGCTCGTGGTGTCAACTTCACCAGCAGCAACGACGCTCACATGATTTTCATACACTAGACGCCAGACCCGGTTTAGAAAGCGGAAGCAACCTTCCACACCCTGATCATTCCATTCGAGATCCTTCTCTGGAGGCGAGGCAAACAGAGTAAACAGACGTGCCGTATCAGCACCATATCGTTTGATCAGTCCGTCGGGATCAACGACGTTCTTTTTCGATTTACTCATTTTTTCGTTGCGCCCCGTGACAGCCTCTGCCTGGCAACGTACGCAACGACCATCCTCAACTTCTTCAGGATAGAGCCAGCCATGCTCTGGACAAGACTGGGTCTCCATACAAACCATCCCTTGGGTCAACAGATTCTCAAAGGGTTCATCAATGGAAACCATGCCCAGGTCACGCATAATTTTGGTCCAGAAACGGGAATAGAGGAGATGCAGAACGGCATGCTCAACCCCGCCGATATACTGATCTGCAGGAAGCCAGTAATCAACCGCGGATCGATCAACAGGCGATTGCTCACAATGCGCACTGGCGTAGCGCATGTAATACCAGGAGCTCTCAACAAAAGTATCAAAGGTGTCGGTCTCTCGTCTTGCCGGTTGACCACATTGCGGACAGGAAGTATTCACAAAAGATTCGAGACTCGCCAGCGGGCTACCACCCTCACCGGTAAACTCAATATCTGTTGGCAGTTCTATCGGCAGATCTTTTTCAGGGACCGGCACAGTGCCACAGGCATCACAATAGATGACAGGAATCGGTGTGCCCCAATAACGCTGTCTGGAAACCAGCCAGTCACGGATACGGTAATTGACAGAGCTCTGACCGGTTCCCTGCGATTCCAGGTATTCTGTAATTTTCTGTTTGCCGGTGACATGATCCAGGCCGTCAAAGCTGCCTGAGTTGGCCATCGTGCCCGACCCTTCCCAAGCCTCTTCCATCGTGGCGGAATCAAGAGTTTCACCTTCAGGCTGAATCACCACTTGCAGCGGCAGCTCGTATTTGCGGGCAAACTCGAAGTCACGCTGGTCATGCGCAGGCACGGCCATAACTGCACCGGTGCCATACCCCATGAGAACGAAATTAGCCAGGAATACAGGGATTTTGGCGCCGTTCACAGGGTTGATACAGTAGGAACCTGTGAAAACCCCTTCTTTCTCGTATTCATCACTCGACCGTTGTATCTGGTCAGCGTTCTGTACTTTATCAATAAAGGCTTCGACTTCTTCGCGACGCTCCGGCACGGTAAGAACGCTTGCCAGAGGATGTTCCGGGGCCAGGCTCATAAAGGTGGCACCAAACAGCGTATCGGGACGTGTCGTAAAAACACGGACCTTCTCATCGAGATCGTCTACCGCAAAATCGAGTTCACAGCCGGTGCTCTTGCCGATCCAGTTACGCTGCATGGTCAAGACGGACTCAGGCCACCCAGGCAGCTTATCGGTCCATTCGAGCAACTCCTCGGCATAGGAAGTGATTTTGAAAAACCACTGGTCAAGCTCTTTCAGCTCGACCTTATTCTCACATCGCCAACAGCACTCATCTTCCACCTGCTCGTTGGCGAGAACCGTCTCACACTCCGGGCACCAGTTAACAGCAGCGCTTTTTTTGTATGCCAGCCCCTTTTCGAACATCTTCAGGAATATCAGTTGCTCCCAGCGATAATAATCAGGTTCGCAGGTTGCCAGTTCCCTGTCCCAGTCATAGGAAAACCCCATTCCTTTAAGCTGGGTGCGCATATTGGCAATATTTTCCCGAGTCCATATCGCCGGATGAGTACCGTGCTGGATAGCAGCATTCTCGGCAGGCATACCAAAGGCATCCCAACCCATCGGGTGCAGCACATTGTAGCCTTGCAAACGCTTGAAGCGCGCCACGACGTCGCCTATAGAGTAATTCCGCACATGCCCCATATGAATACGGCCGGAGGGATATGGGAACATCTCCAGCAGGTAATACTTCGGCTTGTTGTCGTCCTCGGAGACCTTCCACGGCTTACTTACAGACCACTGGGCCTGCCAATTATTTTCAATTTCCAAGGGGTTGTAACGTTCCTGCATACTTCCTCCACAAGGAGACTATCAGCCTCCTGAACAGCTCTAGGAGCCTGTCCGACAATCCATGATCGGCTGCAAACCCAGCTGTTTGGCCCATATTTCAGCTCCCTTTCTACCAATAGCTATGGCTATTACTCTCAAACGGGCCAAAATCTGTTCTCAAACTTCTGGATTTTCGCTTCGCCCCTTATTGTCGGACAAGCTCCTAGCGGAAACATGAAAACCGGCATAAGCCGGTTATTGTCATGGCCCGGCTATTATCATGTACGGTGTCTGAGCAGACATCTGGCCCAACCGTATCTGCCGCCTGCAGACTAGTTACTTGGCGCGATAAGTGATGCGACCGCGGGTGAGATCATAAGGTGAGAGTTCCACTGTCACCCGGTCTCCCGGCAGGATGCGGATATAGTACTTGCGCATTTTCCCGGAGATATGCGCCAGGACAACATGCCCGTTATCGAGCTCAACTTTGAACATTGCATTCGGCAAGGGTTCAATAACACTACCTTCGACTTCGATCGCTTCTTCTTTTGACAAACCAGCCTCCATATTTATCTGTTTATCTTTTGATTAGTACTTTCACTTATCGAGAGGGTTAAATACCCATCAACTTTCTTACCGTTTCCAGAATTTTCATCGTCTGGATCGGCTTGGTAATATATTCGTCAGCGCCCAGAGCCAAGGCCCTTTCACGATCTTCCGTGGCACCTTCCGTGGTAATGACAATAATCGGCGTTTCCTTATAGTTCGGATCATTACGAACCATGCTCACCAGTTTCAAACCGTCCATGATCGGCATGTTGATGTCGGTCAGGATCAGGTCGAACTTCTCCGCGCTCAACTTTTTCAAACCATCCACGCCGTCATTGGCCTCAAAGATCTGGAAACCACGAATACGCTTCAGCGCAAAAACAATCAGCTGTCGCATAGTGGGTGAGTCTTCAACAACAAGAACTTTATAACCAGTCATGAAATCACGCCCCCGTTCCCGATGGCAGAGCCATCTTAAGTCTTAGTTTGCAGAGCCATCTTAAGTCTTTTGTGCAAAGATATCTATTTGGTTAATAAGTCAATAAAGCCCTGTATAGTCGACAGCTTCCGCTCTGAATCGGAATACATCCGCGACGAGAAAACCGCCGTAGCTGCGTGTCCGGCCAGCAGGGTAAAAAGTTCATAATCAACATTTGTGAATTCATTTTTCTGCGTCAACAATTTGTAAATGACAATCACACCAATGACGTGTTCTTTTATCTTCAGTGGAATGCAAACCAACGGCTTCTCAAAATCGCGTTCATAGCCTGCCATCGAAGAGATAAAGTAGTTTTCACCAGTCTTGACTGCCTCACCGATAATCCCCTGACCGATAGCAATAGAAGGAAGCTTCGATGTCTCAATGCCCTCGCTGGCGACAGGTTCGAGGCGGTTGGTCTTCTCATCCAGGAGGAGCACACCAAATTCTTCTGAACCAATCAGGTTGATAGCAATCTCAAGAATGATCTGCAGAACTTCCTTGAAATCAAGTGTGGAGTGTAATTGATAAGAAGCAATGTAGAGATTGGCGAGCATGTTATTCTCTTCCTCAATCTCAACATAGCGATTTGCAAAGTTCTGATTTTCTTCTTCAACTTGTTTGATCTGCCCCATAATTTCGGCTTTTTCCTGTTCCAGGGCTGCGATCTTCTTTTTCAACTCAAGGGTTTCAGGAGCCTCAGAAGCAACGTCATAGCCCTTTTCCTTGAGACTTTCCTCCAGCTTAACGACGCGAAACCTGAGCCGCTCATTTTCTCTAAGGAGATCCTGAGTGAACTCGGCCCCCTTCTTGAAAACCTGCAGAAATTCGTCGGCACGACCAGCAACATCATTTTCTTCGTCATGATGACTCATGCACTAGCTCCTCAGTTATTATCCCCAAACTAAAACCTGAGAATGATAACAATCCTGCTAAAAAATATCCAGCTCTAATCTGTTAAAGGCAGGAACGAGGTTCAAGGTTCGAGAAAACCGACCAACAATAAAACCATGGTTTCGGTTTAAGGTTTTAACTTCCTCGTGCCTTGTCCTTTTTCACTTACAGCCACAATGCAGCAGAACTTCCTTGCACACCGCAGGTAAAGGAACAACCCGATCAACCAAACCAGTTGCAATCGCTTCTTTCGGCATACCGAAAACAACGCAGCTCTCTTCAGCCTCAGCAAAGACGGTGCCACCATTATTTTTAATGACTTGGACACCTATGGCACCATCATTGCCCATGCCGGTGAGTACAACACCAAGCAGACGTCGGCCAAAAATGGTGGCAGCACTGGAAAACAGTGTGTCTACTGACGGCAGATAACGTTGATGCCCCTGCGGTTCGGAAACCTTGGCTATAATTTCGACACCCTGCGGAAAAAACTCTAGGTTCTTCCCACCCGGTGCGAGCAGAACCTCTCCAGGTCTCACCTGGTCACCATTTTCCGCCTCACGAATTCTGAGCGCGGAGAAACGGTTGAGACGCTCTGCAAAAGCACGCGTAAAATCCGGCGGCATATGCTGGGCAACAGCAAAGGCCACCGGAATTTCATCCTGTATAGCAGAAAAAACATTTTGTAGCGCCGGTGGCCCACCTGTAGATGAGCCGATAACAACCATGCGAAAATCCTTGCGAACAGCATCGGCAAGAGTGCTGAGCCTGGCGGCACGCTTCGGAGCTCTGTCGATCTGCCGGTTGGCGTTGCGGGTGTGCGCCATAGCGTTCTTGAGGTTGGCAGAAGTCACTTCCTGGACCTTTGCCAGGAGTTCCTCACGAATATCCATCAGAACCGGTGAGACCTTGGACGAGGGTTTCGGCACAAACTCAACAGCGCCGAGATCAAGAGCTTTGAAAACATCTTCATCGTCAGATCGGGAGGAGACAACAATGATAGGCGTGGGCTGTTTCTGCATAACGATACGCAAGAGCGTGAAGCCGTCCATGCGCGGCATTTCCAGATCAAGGGTAATCAGATCCGGGTGCAGGTCAATCACCTTACGCAAGCCTTCTTCACCGTCACAGGCATAGCCGATGACTTCAACATTAGGAAGTGATTCCAGCATCTTTACAATGGTGCGACGATTGAAAGCAGAATCATCAATAACCAGCACCCTGACTTTACCTGGATTCATACCTCTACTTGAGTTCATGAGAGGCCCCTGACAACCGCACTTGCGATCACGGGTTTCTGGTAAACCATGTCATGCTGGAAATGTCTCAGCTGGAAAGATGTACTGAGGTTAATCAGAGACTCAGAGTGGCCAAGCAACAAAAAGCCTTCAGGGACCAGCCTCTGCAAAAAGTTTCCAATTACACTCTTCTTCCCGGCCTTGTCAAAGTAGATTATGACATTGCGACAGAAGATGACATCCATTTTTCCTAACAGGCCAATCCTGGTCGTATCAAAAAGGTTCAGATAGCTAATAGAGACCAGGTTTCTGACTTCATCCTTAATCCGTGATTTCCCCTCGATCCCGGTGAAAAACCGCAACTTTTGTAAAGGATCAGTACTGCGGAAAGAGGCATCACCATAGACTCCTTCGCGAGCCATATGCAGAACCCTCTGGCTTATGTCTGTGCCGATAATTTCAACACGCCATGACTTCAGCCAAGGCTGGTCAAGCAGCAGCATAGCTATGGTGTAAGGCTCTTCGCCGGAAGAACAACCGGCGCTCCAGATGCGCAGAGTCTTCTTGCCTTCTTTCTCTTTACGTTTGCGAATTTCAGGGAGAATATCTTCAACAAAGGTCTTGAGTTGAAAGTCCTCCCTGAAAAAATAGGTTTCATTGGTCGTTAACTGATCAATGACCTCGGAAAGTTCTTGGTCTTTGTTTGGGTTGTAGCGCAAAAAATAGTAATAATCTTTAAACGTCTTCAGGTTGTGCTGTTGCAGGCGCTTGCCCATACGCTTTTCCAGCAGGTACTTGGAATCTTCAGTAAAATTCAAGCCGCAATGCTGATAGACAAAGTCCCGCAACAAACGGAACTCATCCGCACTCATCTTTATTTCCGGGGTCAGAAAAAGCATCTATTGAATCAATTCACAGGTAATTCAGCAAGCAAATTTGTCAGCTGTTGTCGCACCACTTCTTCGGTTTCGATCCTTAATCTATCTTCCAGCATGGGCCTCACGCTAGCTCCAAGCACTTCAACAGCACTGCGGGCAACTTGTGCGCGAACCGTCCAGAAAGGATGATTAATCAATCTCTCCGCATGAGCTTGAATCCAGTCCACTGCACCGGAATGGGTCAGGAGATTCATAGCCACTGTCACAACTTCCTCATCAGCATGGTCCAGAGCGGCGATCATCTGCGGGCCGGCATCGGCACCAGCAAGATCGGCCAGAGTTTCCAGAGCGGCAATGCTCACCAGACCGACGGGATCGGTCAGGGCCTGTTCCACCAGAGCTATGCTGCGCCCACTTGCAATCTGAGGGCCAGCAATCCGGCCGAGACCACGCACAGCCGACGATCGCACCCAGATGTCCTCATCCTGCAAAGCCAGCTGCAAACCGTCGAGGGCCTCATCGTCATTACAATTGCCAAGGATTTCAACCACAGTTCGCCGTACTTCGGCGTCTTCATCAGTGAGAGAAAGAAGCAATGTGCTGATATGTTCACCAACAGCATAATGCTCAAAGACCTTGACAGCAGCCCTTCTAACCTCGGCAGCAGAGTCCTTGAACGCCATGCTCAAAGTCTCCAGAACGGCAGGGTTTCCCAGCTCCCTCAGAACCATCACGGCAAACATTCTTTGTCTCGGTTCATTATGAGCCAGCAGCGGTTGTAAAGCCGCAAATGTCTCATCAGGGAACTGATGTCCCAGAGAGATCAAGGCCTGTGACGCTGCATCCTGAACTTCACTGGAGTGACTCAGCAGACACTCGACCAAGTCTGGCAGCATCTGTACGGCACCAATTTTACCGAGAGCATATGCCGACATACGGACAATTTGCGGATCGACATCGCACAACCCCTCTTGCAGCAGCGACAAGCTTTCAGCGCACTCAGACTCGCCAAAAACATAGGCGAGACAGGCACGGCTATTGCCCCTGACGGCAGTCCATGAAGCCAGCAATATTCGGGGAGCCGCATTGCCGATATCCACAAGCGCCGCCATCACTTCCTGCTGCAGCGATTCATATTCCAGCAATTGCAACAAAGGCTCAACAGCATCCTCGGCAGCAAGCCAGCCCAGGACTCTTACCGAAGCACGCTTGAGTGTATCGTTGCATTCATCATCCAGATAACCAATAGCAGCAACGGCAGCCGGGCCTTTTTCACATTCCGCAAGCTGACGACGAACCTGTTCAGGGTGCCGGGATGAAATCTCCACCAGAGCCAGAATGGCAGCTTCACGTACATTGCGCATGGAATCTGTCAAGGCGGCAACCAGTTCACCAATTGCCGAAGCATCTCCGGCCTTGCCAAGACAGTCGACCAGAGCTTTACGCAGCAGTTTTTCATCTTTGTATGGAAGCAGTTCTGTCATGGGGACCGGGGCGGTAATCTTGCTCAATGCTTCGAGGATGGTAAATTGCAGCAAAAGATCCGGATGCTGCATAGCCTTGAGCAGAGCCGGTACTGCCTCGGCGGTTTTCAGCTTACCAAGATTTTCAGCAGCCGAAGCTCGCACATTGCTATCGTCATCCTCCAGACCACGGATCAGTGTCGGAATAGACTCTGGGGCAGCAATATCACCGAGGATATCAATAATGAACTTACGCACATCGTGGTCAGGGCATCGGGATTGATCCAGAAGCATCGGCACGGCATCCCGGCCCATTCGGGACAGGATTTCAACAGCAGCGTTCCGTAACCCGGCATTTTCTTCGGCATGCAGAAGTTCTATGATCTCACCGATCAATTCACGACTGACCGGCAGTGTTAAAAACAGGGCTATCGACTCCTTACGCACCCGCCAACTGACATCACCAAACGCCACAAAGATCAGGTCAAGACCGTCAATGGCTTCAGAAGCAGCCAAATCGCGCAAGCCCTGCAAACGGATTTCTTCGTCAGGGGAGTTCAATGCGTTGCTGATTTGCTCTATTTTTTCCATTGTCATTCCAATCAAAAAGACAGTGATTTGTAATCTGATAACTGATTGTTGTTTAAATCCAAACCCTAAAGGCTTTATTGGGCCGCTGATAAAATCTGATCAGGTCTGATAGGTCAAAGACCAAGGGCTTATGGTTTCTGTCTTAAGATTTATCAGATGTTATCAGATTGCATCTGCGGCTAAATGCTTTTGCTTTATCTGATAACTGACAACCGGTTTAATCCTCTAATTCCCGCCGTCGTTTCTCCAACAAGTCCAAAAACGCTGCCTCAAGGATCTTACTGTTCTGTATTTCAGGTCTGGGGAATCGCTCACGGAACAATCTCCTGGCTTCTTTGATCTCGGTGGCCAACAATTCCGACCAGTTACCTTTGACAATCCCTTCGTCAATACGATCCTGATAATAGAGAGAGATGTCAGAAACAATCACCCGGGCCAGTCGTTCGGCACGATCACGTTCCGGGACATCAGCCGCAGAGATCTCGTGATCTTCAGCGGTCTGTATTTTCTCGTTAACAGCATTGATGAAAGCGAGGGATTGTGATGTTCCCTCGGCCGGCGTCAGCTGCACCCCGGACTTCTCTACTTCGCCATCTGCGGTCGGCCCTGGTGCGGGGACCGCCCCTGCCAGCAAGCGATTGATTTTGAGAACCAGATCATCAGGAATATGATGTTTTTCGATATAATCATCAGCGCCATAGAGCGAAGTTGGTGCGCGTTTATAAGCAGCCTTGTTATAGACAGATGACAAAAGGATAATCTTGACATCGGCCAATCCTGGACGACATCTGACCTTGTCAACCACTTCGAATGCATAGAGGCCCTGCAAGGCGACGTCAACAACAGCGATCTTTGGACGAGAGGCATCCATGACGGTAAGAACCTCAGCACCATCATGACCGAGCAAAACCTCAAAACCAGCATCCACAACAAGCTTCCTGATTGTGCCACAGAGTTCAGAGTCGCTGTGTGCAATCATCACACGCACTTTCCTCTCTACCTGAACACATGAACTGTGCGGCAGTTCAACCTTAAACGGGTTGCGACAGCGGGCACAACGCATGGTGACTCGTTTACCGGCCAGTTTTTCATGATCCATCCGGAAACGGGCAGCACAAGAAGGGCATTTAACAATCATCAACAAACCTCAATCGTGTACCAATTTCTGCAGTTCGATTTTTTCGTCACTTGAAAGGACTTTTTCCAGGTCAATCAGCATGATCAAGTCATCGTCGCAGCGGGCCACTCCAAGAAAATAACCAGCCTGGGGCCCTTTGATAAATTGGGGTGCCGGGGCAATGTCCTTCCGCCCGTAACGTTTCACCTCGGTAACTTCATCAACCAGCAAACCTATCAACTTGCCGGCAAGAGAACAGACGATGATACGGATTTTACTGTTTTCTTCACTGATTGGCTGGTCAAAACGCTTGCGCATATCAGCGACAGGAATTACTGCCCCACGCAAGTTAATGACACCTTCAATAAAGGATGGCGCTTTGGGAATGGGAGTCAATTTCTGCGGCCGGATGATTTCCTTGATCTTCATGATATCCAGAGCGTACAACTCCGGCCCGACTTTAAAACATGCGAGCTGTACCTCCTGATGGAGTTCTTTTGCATCAGAAGTCGCTATAGATAATCCACCGGTAAGTGCTGACATACGCTTATTCTATAAACCTCTGGATGGTCTCAATAACCATCGCCGACTTGAACGGTTTGGTGATATACCAGTCAGCCCCGACCTGTTCCCCGCGGGCCATATCCTCACGGCTCTTCTTGGCCGTCAGCATAATCACAGGAATATGCTTGGTCTCATCATCTGCCTTGATACGCCGGCAAACTTCAAAACCATCAATTTCCGGCAGCATGATATCAAGTAAAACCAGGTCCGGTCTGACATCACCGATAGCATCAAGCGCAGCCTGACCATCACCGACACCATGGACCTCATACCCTTTTGAAGTCAGCAGAATGCTTTCCAGCTTAAGCAAGCTCACTTCATCCTCTACAATCAAGATCTTTTTCTTTATCACGAAGGTCTCCTTTGCAAATTTCTACTTGTCAACTTGGTTCAATGTTCAGTATCTACAAGATTTAATATCCTCAAAGGTTAACATCCTCAAGGTCTAATACTCTGCAGATCTAACACACGGGTTAAATTCAGTAAAATGATCATGCGCTTCTGATAACGGCCAATGCCGGTCACCATTTCACGCTCCAAGCCCGATAAAACCCCGGGTGGTGGTTCTATGTCTTCATCAACAAGGTTGATAACCTGGTTAATGCTGTCAACCAGAAGGCCGACAGTGGTGTCATGCAGCGAACAGACAATGATACGTGAGCTTGGCATCAATTCCGGCTCGCCAAGATTCAATCTCAGGCGCAGATCAAAAACCGGCACAACAACACCGCGAAGGGAGATAATCCCCAGAACAAAATCGGGCGCTCTGGGAATATCAGTAAACTCCCTGACCTTGATTATCTCGTTAATTTGCGTGATGTCCAGTGCATATTCTTCATCGCTGAGATGAAAAGCCAGATACTGACGCCTGGTCTGAGTTTGAACATCTCCAGAATTCTCGGCAATATCCGTATTGAACTGCTCCGTCGACAGCGCAAACTCTTCGGTCACAGCAAAAAGTCGATCCAGGCCATCAGAAGCTTCCTGGGTTGCAAACAGATCGCCCCCTGACACCTCGACAGCTGCATCAGAACCGGGCTCAGCTATGCCAGACCTTGCCACTGGAGACCCATCCACTAAAACATCAGCAGCGGCCTCAAGTGGCTCAGACGCAATTACCCCGGCAGACTCAACTACGGGGTCATCCGGCTTTTTTTGAGCTTTCGCTTTTTTTCGTATCTCAGCAATATCCATAATACAGTTGTCAGTTATTATTGTTACCAGACCTCACCAACACCCATCCAATTCCAACATAACCGCCTCCATAACCGCCTCCCCAACCATGTCTTCTCCCCGACCGAAGCATTCGAGCAAGGCCAACGAGGCCGCATGATTAATCATGCGCGGTATCCCCGTAGAATAGGCAAAGATCGTTGCAACAGCGGCAGCACTGAACAAACCAGGCCTGCCACCAGCTTTGAGGATTCTGAAATCAAGATACTCCACCGTTTCTTCAAGGTTGAGCGGTTTCAGATTATACTGCATGCCTATCCGCTGTCGCAGTGGTTCATAGGCACGATGCTTGAGTCGTCGTTTCAACTCCGGCTGCCCCATAAGAACAATACTGATCAGGTTGCGATCATCCAGCTGAAAATTAGTCAGCAGCCTGATTTCGTCGAAGGTCTCCTTGTGCGGCACCAGTTGTGCCTCATCAATAACAACGACTGGCGTCTTGCCGTTTTCATAATACTCGAACAGGATCTTGCCTATCTGCTCAAGCACATCCACTTTGAAGCGAGCCGGGTCGACAACACCAAGATGACGCGCCAGACTGCTTAAAAATTCCAGCGGCGTCAAACGTGGATTTATCAGACAGACCACCTTGAAAGAATCATCCAGAACATCCATCAGCGCTCGCGACAGAGTCGTCTTGCCACAGCCTATCTCGCCGGTCAGCAGGACCAAGTCCCGTTCTTCAACCGCGTATTGCATGCGTGCCAAAGCTTCGCGGTGACCGCGGCTCAAGAAAAGGAACCGCGGGTCCGGAGTTTTGCTGAACGGTCTTTCCTTCAGCCCGAAATAAGTCTCATACATTGACGCACTTGCAAAGAATCATCAGAATGAAGACTCACCTCGCAGCGCTTCGCTCATCAGCCCGGCAACATCAAGAACCAGGATGGTTTTCTGGTTGCCCAATTCTGCAGCTCCAGCGACTCCCCTGACAAAAGCAAGTGCTTTGCCGAGAGACTTGATAACAACATCTTGCTGCCCCAGGAGTTCATCAACGACAAAACCCATACGCTTTTCTGCCAGACCCACAATCGCAACATAGAGACTATGCTCAGCGTCCTTAACAGCCTCCGGCAACCCAAAAACCTGCTCAAGACGCAGCAACGGCACAGTGCTTTCTCTCAATTCCATAACCTCCCGCTTCTCGACAGTCTGAATGGCATCGTCATTGATCATCAGAGTTTCAAGCACAGAATTGATCGGGATGGCATAGGTTGTTTCACCAACCTGCACAATCAACGCTTTGATAATCGCCAGGGTGATCGGCAGAGTAATAATCATGCTGGTCCCCTGCCCCAAAACACTTTTGACCTCGATCATCCCGGAGAGTGCTGCTATGTTGTTTTTAACAACATCCATCCCGACCCCACGGCCGGAGAGATCGCTAACTTCGTCACGAGTCGAAAATCCTGGTAAAAAGAGCAGTTCATAGACCTCCTCCTCAGTCAGCACCTGGGTGCTAGTAATCAAGCCTTTCTCAAGCGCCTTACGACGCACCTTGTCAGTATCGATGCCACGACCATCATCATGGACCTCGATAACAACATGATTGCCTTTCTGCGAAGACCAGAGTTGAATCAGGCCCTTCTCCGGCTTGCCAGCAGCGCGACGTTCCTGATGGGTTTCCAGTCCATGATCGATCGCGTTACGAATGATGTGCATCAGAGGATCGGAAACATCTTCGATGATCAACTTATCAAGCTCAGTATCCGCGCCCCGGATATCAAGATCAACTTTCTTGCCCTGCTCATTAGCAACCCGCCGGACAATCCTGGTCATTTTTTCAAACAATTGACCTACGGGGACCATGCGCACAGCCATGACTCCCTTTTGCAATTCATGCAAGCGACGCTCCAGTATACGTGTGGCCTTGCCCAACTCTGTCACCAACTCTGTTTCACCACTCCCCTTAAGACGGTCACTGATATCAGTAATTGAACTTTTGGACAGGACCAGTTCGCCAACAATATTCATCAACAGGTCAAGCTTATCAATATCGACTCGAACCGTGCGACTGATTGACCGCAACGAACCGCCGCCCTCAGTACCTTCGAGATTTACAGGTAAAGGTGACTCAACCGCTGTTGTTGCCATAGCGGTCGTCTTGCCAATGGAATCTGGATCACCAATCGCCTCTGGACCACCAAGAACGAAAGAATCCGAGGCCTCCTGTCCAGAGACATCATCCACATCGCCGCCAGAATCACCATCACCGGCATCATCACCATAGGTGTGGATATCAAGGTCATCACGACCCAACAACAATTCGATGTCAACGGAAGTAAGATCACTGCCGAAAAGGATTTGAAAAGCGATCCGCTCGCCGATGTCACCTGGCGAGGGCAGAGTGCTGACGACCTCACCCTTCTGTTTGAGCTGTTGGGTTATTTCAGCCAATTCCTGATCAAAAGTGGCCAGATCGAAATTCACGCGCAGGAGATTAAGGCGCCGGCCTTTACGTATATTTTCAAGCAGCCGATGCTCTTCATACTCGGTCAACACATTTAGAATAGCAGGATCAATATTCAGAGCGGCCAGTGGATCTTCCTCAGCCTGAACATCACCTTCAGCCGCCTGGCTGATCTGTGTCAGGATAGGGCTGAGATCGATGGTAAAATTCTCATTATTACTTTTACCGTCGATCAGCTGGATCAAAACATCCAGAGCACTGAACAAGGTGTCGACCAGGGACTGACAGAAGGGAACTTTACCAAGACGCAGACCGTCCAGGAGACTCTCCATGGAATGGGAGATTTCAGACAGATCGTCAAAGCCGAACATGCCAGCCAGACCCTTGATTGAATGAGCACCCCGGAAGATACCGTTGAGAACTTCAGGATCACAATCGCTGGAATCGACCGCATCAGCCAATTTGATCAGGTCAAGACTGAGGGATTCAATAATCTCCTCAGTTTCACTGATAAAATCCTTGAGCGCCTGGGAAGAGTTTATATCGGACAAATCTTCCTCCAGGCCTGCTTAAATGTCTGCCGGTCGTTACAGATCATCAAGACTGTCAGTCTCCCAGGTATTCACGAATCAGCTGTTGCAATTGGTCAGGAGCAAAAGGTTTGACGATGTACGCATTGGCACCGAGTGCCATACCTTTCTCCCGATCACGCTCACTCCCCTCGGTGCTGATGATGAAGAGCGGGGTTTCCTGATAGTTTTCGTTATTACGGATAAAGCTGACCAGTTCAAGTCCGTTGATATCCGGCATGTTGATATCAGTAATAATCAGATCGACCTTCTCACGCGGCAGAATACGCAAGGCTTCGAAGCCATTTGCCGCCTCAACAGTCTCATAATCGCCCATCGCCGCAATCGTCGAAACAATCAGCGAACGCATAGTCAGTGAGTCTTCAGCTATCAGAATTTTCTTACTCACAACACAGACTCCCAAAATCTAGTTATCAGTGATCCGTTATCAGCAAACACTGGTCACTGGTCTATTCTGATCATTGATTACAGATCCCTAGCTTTTTCTTTGTTACTCATTATCCTTCGCTCAAGGAGTGCTTTTTCCATTGCCAACCCCGCTTGAGAGAGAAAAATCTCCAATGATTCTGTATCACCGACCGGCTTTTCGTCAGGCAAATTGTCACCATAAAGTACGGCGACCACCCGACCTTCACTAATCAGTGGGCCGACAAAGACGTCCTCAGGACGCTTACCACCCAAATGATCGAAAAGATAATCGTTCCACTCTGTTTGCCGTGGTTCTCTGTGGTAAGGCGCAAACGATTGCAGAGCTTCAGTGAAAATATGTTCCTGTGCTTTCGGCAATCGAGTGTTACGCACCCGGACATCTGCGGATTCGCCTCCCAGTTCAATACCGAACTGCCCAAGACCGACAATTTCGTCATCCTTGACCAGAAGAATAACCGCTCGATTCATCAATTCGCTGGCAAACCGCAAAATCAACAGGATAATGCCGCCGCCGAGAGAAGGGTTGTTCAACTCCTGCAGCATACCACGCAGAAGGTGTAGACCTGGAGTTTGCGGAGGGGCCTGAGTAAGGACATTGCCTTCTATCTCCCCCATCTCCTTAAGTAGTTCCGCACCAAGGTTATGCATGCCTACGTCATCAGGAGCTTGCTGAACCTGAGCCTCTGCCGCCAGCCTCCCACTAGCGGGAGTTTCATCAATGCCACTGGCAACAATTTCATCAACTAAAGAGACCAGACCATTACGTCCACGATCCTCAAGTATTTCGTTCTTCTTCGGTTTGGTAAAAAGAACCGGCACAGCCAGACGACGAAGACTCTCTTCCGCCTCCTGATTGGGATAATCCGACATGACCAAAACCTGAAAGTCAGGATACTTGCTGCGCACTTCCTCAAGAAGTTCCAGTCCGCCAAGGACACCGTTGCCATCACGACGCGGCATGATGAGGTCGATGACCAGGGTCGTAGATTGCGAATCAGCAGATGAAACAGCTTCAAGAAAAGAGCGGTAGTTGGTAAAAACGTGGACATGGGCCTTACGCTTTTGCAACAGGCTGGCAATCTGCTCGGCGGTATCCGGATCATCGTCGACCACGATAAACCTGCGGGGCTGAGCCTGCTTCTCTACAACCTCCTGCAGTTGTTCGGTTTCAACATCACTCGCAACAGAACCAGGCTTTTTACCATAGATCTCGCCTTTAACTTCGACCAGGAGTTGATCAATATCAACCAGGGATTCGCCGTGCTCATCGACATCATCTCCACGGTGCCGTTTCTCGTCAAGTAGACGACTGCCCTCCATGGCCAGCCACTGGGGACTGAGACCCTGGTCGAGCATAAATTGCAGCGGATTGAAATTGGTATCAGCCAGCTCATCCGACTCGCCAAGTTCGAAAGAAAAAGCACCCTCATCCCAGCTGAAGAAGCTGTAAACCACCTTTTCAACCTGCGTGCGAACCGCCGTTTCAATGGCATCGCGGTCAACACCAAAATTACTCACAAGGATGTCGCCAATACGGCGACCATCATTGTTTCTCTGTTGGATAACAAGAGCTTGCTTGAATGTGTTCATATCGACCAGATCCGCACGCAGAACAAGATCGCCGATGTTCTCTGGAAAGGTCGACGCAGACGCACGAATAACCTGGCCATCATGAAAAACAACGCGCCCTTCACGGTCACGGCTGGTCAAATTCAACACACCAGACTTGCGGCTCAGGCTGACGATCTGCAGGATTTCTCCCAGACCGAGATCTTCAAGGCTACCAACGAGACTCATAAGCTCTTCTTAAGAAGGTTAAGCAGTAAATTTCGGGACAGAAAACCAGCGTAACAATCGGAAATTAAATGGGAATCAATATACTTCATTGAGTGTTGTCAAGTAAAGAAAGTTTAGTGCTCCCGATCAGAAAACCTCAAACGAATCGGGCAACCGACAAAACCAAAAGTCTGCCGCAGGCAGTTCATCAAATAACGCTCATAAGAAAAGTGAACCCCCTCTGCTTTGTTGACGAATATGACGAAGGTGGGTGGCCGGACAGCCGTCTGGGTGATGTAGAAAAACTTGAGTCGTTTGCCGCGATACATCGGTGGTTGATGATTATGTTCGGCATCTTTCAAAAGTTTATTGAGATCAGATGTCGACACCTTACGATTGAACTCATCGCTAACCATCTCAACGTCTGCCATGATTTTGCTGACACGCTGGCCGCTGAGAGCAGAGACAAAATGAATCGGGCTATCAGGAAGAAAGCGGAAGGCTGCGCGGACATCCTTGATATACTCACTCATGGTCCGGTTATCTTTTTTGAGTAGATCCCACTTGTTCACCAACAGGATTACCGCCCGCCCGCGCTCATGAGCATAGCCGGCAATCGTCAGGTCCTGGTCAGTGATACCTTCCTCTGCATCAATCACCACCAGCGCGATATGGGCCCTGTCCAGAGCTTTCAACGCTTGAATGACCGAATACTTTTCCAATCTTTGTGACACTCTGCCCTTACGCCGAATACCGGCCGTGTCAATCAGCACATAACGATGCTGATTATAGGTAAAGGGTGTATCCACACTGTCGCGGGTTGTACCAGCCGTCGGGTTGGCAACCACGCGTTCATAGCCGAGCAATCGATTGACCAGTGAAGACTTGCCGACATTGGGACGACCGACGATAGCCATACGAGTCTCGGTGGAGTCGTCATCAACGGGGACATGATCAGGCATCAACCTGAGAATCTCATCGACCAGACCGCCTACACCGAGACGATGCTCCGCCGAAACCGGGTGGAGTTCGTCAACACCAAGAGCATAAAACTCGCCGAGATTTTCTTCCTGTTTTGGGCCATCGACCTTGTTGACCACAAACAATACGGGTTTATCCACCTGCCTCAGCATGTGGGTAACCTCTTCATCGGCAGGGTTCAAACCCTCCTGACAGTCCATCAGGAAAATGATGATATCAGCCTCTTCGATGGCCAACTGTGACTGTTCCCGCATCTGCGAAAGCAGGCGTTCACTGCTGGCCGGCTCGAAACCACCCGTATCGATCAGAGTAAAATGCTTCTCATAACGAGTCACTTCCGCATAATTGCGATCACGGGTCACACCCGGAAAATCCTCGACAATAGCCTTACGTTTGCCGAGGATACGGTTGAAAAGCGTCGATTTGCCCACGTTGGGACGACCGACTATGGCAACAATGGAACTCATGAATAATACCCCTTATACCACTCTACAAAGCTCCCGACACCATCCTCAATCGACGTTGCCGGGCGAAAGCCGACATCATTGCTCAAGGCATCAACATCGGCCCAGGTGGCAGGAACATCACCTGGCTGGATCGGCATAAAATTCTTTACAGCAACCCTGCCAAGAGCCTTTTCGAGCGTTTCGATCAGATGCATCAACTCAACCGGGTTGTTGTTGCCAATATTGTAGACCCGATAAGGTGCTGCACTGGTCCCTGGATCTGGGTTATCGCCAGACCATTCAGGATTCGGCCGGGCCGGTTGATCGATCACGCGGACAACACCCTCGACAATATCATCGATATAGGTAAAATCTCGCCGCATGCGGCCATGATTAAAAACATCAACCGGCTCACCGGCGAGGATTGCCCTGGTGAAGAGAAACAGAGCCATATCGGGGCGTCCCCAGGGGCCATAAACGGTGAAGAAGCGCAAACCGGTACAGGGCAGTCCATAAAGATGAGCATAAGTATGCGCCATCAGCTCGTTCGCCTTTTTGCTGGCAGCATAGAGTGACACCGGATGATCAATATTATCGTGTACCGAAAACGGCATATTGGTATTGGCACCATAAACCGAAGAGGATGAGGCATAAACAAGATGTCCAACCTGCTGATGCCGACAGCCTTCAAGGATGTTCATGAACCCAACCAGATTTGCATCAATATAAGCATGCGGGTTGGTCAGAGAATAACGCACCCCGGCCTGGGCGGCCAGGTTGACGACGACATCAAACTTGTCATCAGCAAAGAGTTTTTCCATAGCGCCGCGATCTGCGAGATCACATTTTATAAATGTGAAATTATCCTTGTCAGTCAACTGCTTGAGACGATTTTCCTTGAGTGTTACATCATAGTAATCGTTCAGGTTGTCCAGGCCGATGACGGAGTCGCCTCTGGCCAGAAGACGCTGGCAAAGGTGGGAACCGATGAAGCCGGCGGCGCCGGTTACCAGGATATTGGGGGATGTAGCGCGCGTATTTGAATTGGTTTTTTTGTTCATTATATTGCCTGTTTCAGTTTGTTTTTACTGTTTATTATTTTGTTGAAAAACCATAATCAAGACCGTCGGGTCGCGTCCCGACAGACGCCATACTTTTTACAACGCCAAAAAAGTATGCAAAAAGGCTTGCTCCTGCGGAGGGCACTTCTTGCGCCAGTGGTCGGTGTTTTGTTCAGCGACAAAGATAAATGAATACGTTTGTGCTGCGTGGCACCGAAGACCAATCCCTGCTTTTTTGAACCCTACAAACTAAAGGTTGGTGCTAAGCTTTATAGCTTGTGCTTGATTTGCGATTTTGTAACCCGTTGCTGCAACAGCCCTGCCGAGAACCTGGCAAACCACAACAGCTCAGCAGCAAAAATAAAACAGCAGGAAACCTTATTCATCAAGAGCAGTTACTGGTTTACGCACCGACCACTACGAGCAAGAAATGCCTAGCGCCGCGCAAAGCGTTCTTTGGTTACTTTCTTTGGCTTTGGAAAGAAAGTTACCCGGCTGTCGGCCGGGACCGACGGTCTTGACCTTTAATTATTCTGCAGAAAGGCTCAACTACAAGCCTCAAACTCATATCACCTTATAAACCACCTAAAAAATCCAACAATTCCCGAGTCTTCAGACTCATCAACCCCTGATCCCCTCGCGACTCTACATTCAACCTCACCACCGGCTCAGTATTCGACATCCGCAAATTAAAGCGCCAGTCAGGATATTCTATCGAAAGCCCATCAGTACGATCAATATTGACGGCATCAGCAGCATATTTCGTTTCAACAGCAGCAATCGCTGCCGTCGGATTCTCCAGAGTCCGGTTGATTTCACCGCTGGCGGGAAACATGCGCATCCGTTCTCCAACCAGCTCGGAGAGCAACTTGCGTTGACGGCACATCAATTCAACCACCAGTAGCCAGGGAATCATACCACTGTCACAGTAGGCAAAGTCGCGAAAATAGTGATGGGCACTCATTTCGCCACCGTAAACGGCATCCTCGGCACGCATGCGTTCCTTGATGAAGGCATGACCGGTTTTACTCATCACAGGCTGCCCACCAGCCTTTTGCACAATATCAATGGTGTTCCAGGTCAAACGTGGGTCATGAATAATTTTCGCACCCGGTTGTCTGGAGAGAAATGCTGCCGCGAGCAAACCAACGATATAATAACCTTCGATAAATTCGCCATGTTCATTGAAGAAGAAACAGCGGTCGAAGTCACCATCCCAGGCGATACCAAGACCGGCACCATGTTCAAGCACAGCGTCTCGCGTGATACCGCGATTCTCCGGCAACAACGGGTTGGGGATGCCGTTGGGAAAAGTCCCGTCCGGCTCATTGCAAATCTTGATAATCTCCAGCGGCAACTGTCGCTCAAGCAGGTCGAGCAGCGGCCCGGCACAGCCATTACCGGCATTTACCACTATCTTTAAAGGGCGCAAGGCCGAAGCATCTATATAGCTGAGCAAATGACGAATATAAGCAACCCGAGGTTCGTAAGGTGACACCTGGCCGGCTTTAACGACAGGATCAAAGTCTCCCTCTTCAGCAAGCTGACGAATCCGGTTGAGGCCACTATCACCGCTGATCGGTCTGCTCTCTTCGCGCACCAACTTCATGCCATTGTAATCCGCCGGATTATGGCTTGCCGTCACCATAATACCACCATCAGCTTTGGCATGCGAAGTGGCAAAATAAACCTCCTCAGTACCACACAAGCCAATATCCAGGACATCGGCCCCACCCTCGGTCAGCCCCTTAACCAGAGCAGCCGTCAACGCCGGACTGGTCGGCCGTACATCCTGACCAACCACCACGGTTTTGGGCCGCAGAAATTGCGCAAAAGCGCGACCGATTCGGTAAGCAACATCCTCGTTAAGTTGGTCGGGGATTCGACCGCGGATATCGTAGGCTTTGAAGCAGGATATTTTCATGATGAAAATATCCCCGGGACGCGATAGTCAAAAGCAAAAACAGCATCAAAAGAATAAAAAAAAGTAGGGTTCATACTAAATCCTTCAAATTCAAGGTGTTCTCGTCCAAATCTTTTAGGTTTTCTCGTTCCGCGTTCCTGCCTTCAAGGTTTTCGCGTCCCTCGTCCCGCGTCCCTCGTTCCGATCTTCTAACGTCCATACTGATCGCTAAACCGCTCAATATCATCTTCCGACAGATGATCCCCCGTCTGCACCTCAATAATCTCCAGAATCTCATCACCAGGGTTACTCAGACGATGCTTGTCACCAATCGGGATATAAAAAGACTGGTTCGCTTCGAGGGTCTGGATGACATTTTCGCAGGTAATTTCTGCGATCCCACGCACGACTATCCAGTGTTCAGCACGATACTGATGGCATTGCAGAGAGAGGCTGGCACCGGGATTAACCGTAATTCGTTTGACAAGAAAACCATCACCCGCATCCAGCCCTTCGTAGGCACCCCAGGGGCGGTTGACACGACGGTGCAGCAGATGCTCCTCCCGTCCCAGCTTTTTAAGTTGTTCAACAATCTGCTTGACCTTCTGAACCTGGTCCTTAGCCGCGACCAGTACGGCATCAGCCGTCTCTACCACAACTACATCCTGCAGGCCGATACCAGCCACCAGTCGCGAACCAGCGTAGATATAGCTATCATTACAATCGAGATCAAATACATCACCGACCGTGACATTGCCACGGCTATCAGAACATGAGCCATCAGACTCACCAACCTCCCAGAGCGCCGCCCAGGAACCGACATCGCTCCAGCCGACATCAAGAGGGATCATCACGGCACGTTCCGTCTTCTCCATCACCGCGTAATCGATTGAATCTGCAGGACAGGCAGCAAAAGCCTCGGCATCAAGCCGGGTAAAGTCCAGATCGGTCACCCTCCCCGTCCAGGCTTTACGACATGCCGTCAACATCTCCGGCGAATGCTTTTTCAGCTCACCCAGATATGCCGATGCCTTAAACAAAAACATACCGCTGTTCCAGTAGTAGTCGCCACTCTCCAAATATCGCTCTGCGGTTTCAAGGTCAGGCTTTTCCACGAATGAGCTGACTTCGTAAGGTGAGAGGGGTGAGGGGTGAGGAGTGTTATTCACCTGGCTCCTCACTCCTGGCGCCTCACCTCTATCTCCGAGTCGCTCGCCTCGACGAATATAACCATAACCCGTCTCCGGCGAGGTCGGTACAATGCCAAAGGTCAGCAATGCCCCCCCTTGCACCGCATCAACACCGGCACTGATCGCAGCACAGAGAGCCGCAGCGTCACGAATGACATGATCCGCAGGCAACACCAACAGAACTGGATCCGCACCAGTCTCCATTGCCTGTAACGCTGCCACCGCCACCGCCGGAGCCGTATTGCGACCAACCGGTTCAAGGATCACACTCCCAGCCGTCTGGCTTACCTGACGCAACTGCTCAGCAACCATAAAACGATGGTCGTCATTACAGACAACCATCGGCGCGCCAAGGTCAGGGAGCCCCTCCAGACGCAGCACGGTTTCCTGCAACATGGTCCGTTCTCCAACTAGTGGCAATAGCTGCTTCGGGTAGAGTTCTCGGGATAAAGGCCATAGACGCGTACCTGCGCCGCCAGAAAGTACGACGGGAATTATTTTGGCTTCTTTTTGCATAATTAAAGACGGGTACAGGGTATAGGGTTTTAACCTTTACCCTTAAACCCTTACTTCCTCCTTATGTTCTAAAAACCACCGATAAGTCTTAACGATCCCCTCTCGAAGCGAAACCTCAGCTTTCCAACCCAACTTTTTCGCCCTAGACACATCAAGCAGTTTACGCATGGTACCATCCGGCTTGCTGGCATCAAACTCCAACTCGCCATCGTAACCAACGACACCTTTAATAGTTTCCGCCAGTTCCCGGATCGTGACATCAACCCCGGTACCAAGGTTAACAAAACAAGGCTCAGGATAACTCAGCATTTCCCGAGACAGAGTCACATCATCAAGCTCCATCACAAATACACAACCATCCGCCATATCATTCACATAAAGAAACTCACGCATCGGTGTCCCGCTACCCCAAACGACAACAGAATTCCTGGTTTGACCTGCGAGTCCCACATCCCGCGTGCCATGTCCCGTCTTCGCTTCGTGAAAACGACGAATCAAAGCAGGCAAAACATGCGAATTCTCGGGGTGAAAATTATCTCCAGGCCCATAAAGATTGGTCGGCATCACCGCCATAAATTGCGTGCCATACTGACGATTATACGCTTCACACATTTTCAGACCGGCGATCTTGGCCAATGCATAAGGCTCATTGGTCGGTTCCAGCAAACCGGTAAGCAGGGCATTCTCATTCATTGGTTGAGTGGCGTTTTTCGGATAGATGCACGACGAGCCAAGAAACAGCAGGCGCTTTATCCCGGCAAGATAAGCCTGATGAATCACATTGGTCTGGATGACAAGGTTACTGTAGATGAATTCTGCCGGATAAGTGTTATTGGCATAGATACCACCAACCTTGGCCGCCGCCAGAAAAACATATTCAGGCTTCTCAGCCGCAAAAAAAGCGGCAACCGCCCTCTGATCAGTCAAGTCGATCTCGTCAATCTCCGGGGTCAGCAGATTCGTATAACCACCAGACTGCAAGCGACGGACGATGGCTGAACCAACCAGGCCGTTGGAACCGGCTACAAAGATTTTAGCTTCTTTATTCATGATAATCAAAAACCTGATAACCCTCACGCTTAACCAGTTCATCCCGTTGCGCGAGACCCAGATCAACCCTCACCATTTCACTGACCATTTCCTCGAAGCTGGTTTTCGCCTCCCAGCCAAGCTTCTGCTTCGCTTTCGTCGGGTCACCAAGTAAGGTCTCAACCTCTGCCGGCCTGAAATAGCGTGAATCAATCCTTACCATCACTTGCCCAGGTTCTAATACCGCGTCCCGCGTCCCGCGTCCCGCATCAACGGTATCAACGATGCCGATTTCATCCTGGCCCTCACCTTCCCAGCACAGGCCAATACCAAGTTCACTGGCAGCGGCTTCCACCATCTGACGCACTGTGTACTGTTTGCCGGTAGCAATAACGAAGTCTTCCGGTTCGTCCTGTTGCAGCATCAACCACTGAGCCGCGACGTAATCTTTTGCATGTCCCCAGTCACGGCGTGCAGAAAGATTGCCGAGATAGAGGCAATCCTGCAAGCCAAGCGCCATGCGTGCTACCGCACGAGTGATCTTACGGGTGACAAAAGTCTCGCCACGGATCGGCGATTCGTGATTAAAGAGGATACCGTTACAAGCAAAGTAACCGTAAGACTCGCGATAATTGACCGTGATCCAATAGGCATATAGCTTGGCTACACCGTATGGAGAGCGCGGATAAAACGGCGTCGTCTCCTTCTGCGGCGTTTCCTGTACCTTACCGTAGAGTTCTGAAGTCGACGCTTGGTAAAAACGCGTCTTCTTCTCCAGGCCAAGGATGCGTATCGCCTCGAGAATGCGTAAGGTCCCAAGACCATCGGCGTTGGCAGTGTACTCCGGAGTATCGAAGGAAACCGCAACATGCGACATAGCCGCCAGATTATAAATCTCATCCGGTTGCACTTCCTGAATAATCCGAATCAGGTTGGTCGCATCAGTCAGGTCACCATAGTGCAGAATAAAATTACGATGCTCAATATGCGGATCCTGATAAAGATGATCAATGCGATCAGTATTAAATAGCGATGCCCGACGTTTGATGCCGTGGACGATGTAGCCCTTTTTCAGCAGGAATTCGGCGAGATATGCGCCATCTTGGCCAGTTATTCCGGTTATTAGTGCCGTTTTTGACATAGCTTAGTTTATACCCCCCAAATTTGTGTTACTTAAAAAAGATCGGGACGAGGGACGCGAAAATCAAAACATTTAATCGAAACCAGTGGTTTTATTGTTACTTGCTTTCCTCGTCCCTCGTACCGCGTCCCTCGTACCGGTTTTTATCGCCCTTAAGTTCAACATTGAACTCACCGGCATAAATCTCCATGATCGCTGCACCCGCCTCGCGGGCAATAGCACAAACCTTCTCAAAATCAATTTCATTTACATGCATAGTCAAAACTAAAACCTTTGTTTAGCCGCGGTCAGGATCTGTGAAAATCTGTAAAGACAAAAGCTCTAAGCTCTTGATTTTGGTTTTAAACGACAGACCTTGACAGATTTTCACCGCGGCTAATTGCTTTTTGCCCTTCGAGAAGTTTATCGTTCGGTTCCATCCGGAACATCAAACACCGGATCATCCCCCAGAACCATCCTGACAATCGCCTCAGCCAACTCTTCAGCCTGAGATTCACCAGTATCAACAGTAATTTCCGGGTTCTCCGGGACCTCATAAGCAGAATCAATACCGGTGAAGTTCTGCAACTGCCCGGCACGGGCTTTTTTGTAGAGACCTTTGGAGTCGCGAGCTTCGCAGGTTTCCAGTGACGTGCTTACATACACTTCACAGAACTCCCCTTCACCCAGCATTTCCCGGGCCATATCGCGTTCGCTTTTGAACGGCGATATGAAAGACGTCAGCACGATCATGCCGGCATCGACCATAAGCTTGGCTGTCTCAGAAACACGTCGGATATTCTCGACCCGGTCGGCATCGGTAAAGCCAAGATCGCGATTAAGACCATGACGGACATTGTCACCATCAAGCAGGTAGGTGTGCTTACCCAGAGAGAGCAATCTCTTCTCAACCAGATTGGCAATGGTTGACTTGCCGGAACCGGAGAGACCGGTAAACCAGAGCACACAAGGTTTCTGGTTCTTCATCGCAGAGCGGCTGCCCTTGTCAACATCGAGAGCCTGCCAGTGGATATTGGTCGCGCGGCGCAGAGCAAAATCGATCATCCCCGCCCCCACCGTCACATTGGTCATGCGATCAATAAGGATAAAGTTGCCGGTAGCACGATTCTCCTGGTAGGGATCAAAGGAAATTGCCTTGCCAAGGGAAAGATTGCAGACACCTATTTCGTTGAGCCCAAGAGTCTTGCTGGCCACATGCTCCAGGGTATTGACGTTGACCTTGTATTTCAGATCACTGACCTGCGCCGGAACCGTGGTCGCCCCGGATTTCAGGAGATAGCTGCGCCCCGGCAACATAGCTTCTTCATGCATCCAAACCAGGTGAGCTTCAAATTGATCGGCATGAGCCGGGCGGTTGAGGGGATCGCAGAGCAGGTCTCCGCGACTGACATCGATTTCATCAGACAGAGTCAGGGTGACCGCCTGACCGGCGACCGCTTCTTCCAGATCACCGTCCATGGTGACAATGCGAGCTATGCGACTTTTCTGACCAGACGAAGTCACCGTTACCTCGTCACCGGGGCAGATCTTGCCGGATGCAACCGTGCCACAGAAGCCGCGAAAATCGAGATCGGGACGATTAACCCACTGCACCGGCATACGAAAGGGTGAGGCTGCGGCCATATTGTCAACCTTGACCGTTTCCAGAAAAGCCATCAGAGTCGGGCCGTGATACCAGTCGGTTTGCGCGCTCGGCGCAATGATATTGTCGCCCTTCAGGGCAGAAATGGGAATACAGGTGATTTCGTCGAAACCAAGCGGCTTGGCAAAGGTTTCGTAATCGTCCTTGATTGACAGGAAGCGCTCCTCGGCATAGTCAACCAGATCCATCTTGTTGATCGCCACCACCACCTTGCGGATGCCGACCAGAGAAGCCAGGTAGCTGTGTCTGCGGGTCTGGACCAACACACCCTTGCGGGCATCGATAAGAATGATCGCCACATCGGCAGTCGAAGCACCGGTCACCATGTTGCGGGTATATTGCTCGTGTCCGGGCGTATCCGCAACGATGAACTTACGCTTGTCGGTGGAGAAAAAGCGATAGGCCACATCGATAGTGATCCCCTGCTCGCGCTCTGCCTGCAGACCGTCCAGCAGCAACGCATAATCGATCTCGTCACCCTGGGTACCAACCCGCTTGCTGTCCACCTCCAATGCCGCCAGTTGATCCTCGAACACCAGTTTCGAATCCCACAACAGCCGCCCGATCAAGGTGCTCTTGCCGTCATCGACGCTGCCGCAGGTGATAAATCGCAGCATCGATTTTTCTTCTTGGGATTTTAGGTATTCTAAAATATCTTCGGCAATCAATTCAGACTGATGGGCCATTTGAAAACTCCTATAAGCCGGTACGCGGGACGAAGTACGAGAAAGTCAAAACCTTTAAGGTTTTCGCGTCCCTCGTCCCGCGTGCCGAAGGTTATTCTTCCCGCTTAAAAATAGCCTTCCTGTTTTTTCTTCTCCATCGAGCCAGCAGAATCATGATCAATCAACCGGCCCTGCCGTTCCGAAGTCCTGGTCAACAGCATCTCCTGGATAATTTCCGGCAGGGTTGCAGCTTCCGATTCAACCGCACCGGTTAGCGGATAGCAACCGAGGGTACGGAAACGGACCGATTTCATCTGCACCTCTTCATCTGGAGCCAGCTTGATGCGGTCATCATCCATCAGGATCAGCATACCGTCGCGTTCCACCACCGGACGCACTTTGGAATAGTAGAGAGGTACGATCGGGATATTCTCAAGGTAGATATACTGCCAGACATCAAGCTCGGTCCAGTTGGATATCGGGAAGGCGCGGATACTTTCTCCAGGCTTGACCCTGGCGTTGTAAAGATTCCAGAGTTCCGGCCGCTGATTCTTGGGATCCCAACGATGGGTCCCGGAGCGGAAAGAGAAAATGCGTTCCTTGGCCCGCGACTTCTCCTCGTCACGGCGAGCGCCGCCAAACGCAGCATCAAACTTGTACTTGTCGAGACCCTGCTTCAAGCCTTCAGTCTTCATAATGTCGGTATGAAGTGCCGAGCCATGAGTAAACGGTGAAATCCCTTGAGCGACGCCTTCCTGATTGGTATAAACCAACAAATCAAAACCATGCTCTCGTGCCGTGCGATCACGGAATTCGATCATCTCTTTGAATTTCCAGGTCGTGTCGATATGCATCAGGGGAAATGGCAGCTTGGCCGGATAAAAAGCCTTGAGCGCCAGACGCAGCATCACTGAGGAATCCTTGCCGATCGAATAAAGCATCACCGGATTCTCGAACTCGGCCGCCACCTCGCGGATAATATGGATACTTTCCGCCTCAAGCTGGCGGAGATGAGTCATGTTGATTTTCACTTACAAATCCTTGCTTTCAAAATAAAAGCTTTAAAACCAGATTACCCCTTAGCCTTCTTTATCGCCTCATAAGCCTCATTGATCTCGCGAAACTTCTCCTCGGCAAACTTGATGAAGTCTTCAGGCAGACCTTTGGAGATGATTTTGTCAGGATGATATTCACTGACCAGTTTACGATAGGCTTTCTTGACCGCACTCATATCTGCTCCATCCTTGAGTTCAAGAATGGCATAGTGGTGCGAAAGATCATTGACGAACTTGCGTTTCACGGTATCGTAAATATCGCTGTGCAAACCGAGCAAAGATGGTGCGGCACGCAGAATTTTTTCTTCGTCTGGATGTAACACGCCATCGGCCATGGCTACGGAAAAAAGCATCTCATAAAACATCATGCGCAGTTGCTGTTCTCTTTGGAAAACCTGACCGAACTGGCGGGCATAATCCTCAAAATGAATCTGATTGTCTTTCGCTTCATTGAAAACACCCATGGCAAATTGCTGTGCTGCCGTATCTAGGCGTAGTTTGTCGCGCATAAAACTGCGAACAAGCTTGATTTCATTTTCACAGACCTTACCATCGGCTTTGGCTATCTTGCCGAGCATAGCGAACATCGCCGTAAAGAACACCGCCTGACGCTGTTCCTGACTGGTCATTCGACCTGATTCAGCCTTGCCATCGATCAATGTATGGCCCAGTGTAGCTCCGACCATGGCACCTATAGGGCCACCCAGCATGAAACCAACACTTCCTCCCATGATCTTACCAAACCATGACATGGGTTAAACCTCCTTTATCTGTCTGGTGAATATCGTTTTAAAGTCAGGCAATTGTGCAAAGCGTGGCATAGTATCATGACAACACCCTCGCTGCCACCACTACATATCAAGGTTTCCTAATACCATACTTCTCCATCCGGTAGATCAGGGTATGCCTCGGAACCTGCAGAAAGGCTGCAGCCTGAGTCTGATTCCAATTGTTACGTTCCAGGGCCTGAACAACCACTTCCATCTCAACCGCTTCGAGTGAATAACCGTCAGGTGGTAGTTCTACAATCTGACTTCTGGCTGCAGATGGTGTCGAGCGAATTTTTGCTGGCAAATCATGCAGGTCAAGCTGTTCACCGCGATTCAGGACAACCATCCGTTCAACAGCATTTTGTAACTCCCTGACGTTTCCTGGCCAGGCATAAGCCGTCATACTCTCAAGAGCGACGTCACTGATATCTGCAGGAGTCCCGACACTGAAGCGTTCCAGGAAATGCCTGACCAGCAGTGGTATATCATCAGCACGCTCTCTCAAAGGCGGCAATTCAATCGGAATAACCGCCAGACGATAATAGAGATCTTCACGGAAGCGGCCTTCCTCCATGGCGATTTCCACATCCTGGTTGGTCGCTGCAACAATGCGGACATCCACGGAACGGACCTTACCCCCTACAGGTTCGACTTCCATCTCCTGGAGTACTCGCAGCAGCTTGGGTTGCAGCTCCGTCGGCATCTCGCCAACCTCGTCAAGAAACAAGGTGCCACCATCTGCTTCTACGAATTTCCCGGCGCGATCCCTCACCGCACCGGTAAATGCTCCGCGAACATGACCAAAGAGTTCACTTTCCAGCAGGTTCGCCGGGATTGCAGCACAATTGATAGCGATAAACGGTTTCTTGTTACGCGTTCCACCCTGATGAATCGCCCGTGCAATCAATTCTTTGCCCGTGCCGCTCTCGCCCGTAATCAGAACACTCGCTTCGGTCGGTGCGACCCTTTGTACAACATCAAAAACGTCTTGCATGACATCGGATATAGCGACCATATGACTGAAATCAATCTGCTGTTCCAGTTCATCCCGAAGCCACCGGTTCTCCTCCTGCAGACCAAGCAGATTAAAGGCCTTATCAACCAGTAGCACCAACTCATCACGGCTGAAAGGCTTGGCCAGGTAGTCGTATGCGCCCTGCTTCATTGCTTCAACGGCCTTTTCAATGGAGCTGTAAGCAGTAATCACAATTACCAGGGTTTCCGGACGTTCTGCCTTAATCTGCTGTAATACTTCATAGCCAGAGAGACCCGGCATCTGGATATCGGTGATCACGACTTCTGGATGATCTGCCTTGAAAGATACCAGGCCCTGTTCACCATCAGCAGCACTGATAACCTGAAAACCAGCTGATTGCAGGGAATATTCCGTGACTCGGCGCAGAGAGGCATCATCGTCAATCAGCAGAACCTTGCGTGGGGATTTGGCAGAATTGGTATGAGAAAGACCAGCAGTCATGTTACGGGGTTCTCCTTTGTTGTTATGAAAGGTAATGGCAGACAAACTGTGAAACTTGCACCCTTCCCGGCAATACTGTCGAGGACAATGTGACCCTCGTGGGCATGCACAATACGTTGTGTGATGGACAAACCAAGCCCAGTACCACTGTCGCGAGTCGTCACAAATGGGTTAAAAATTCGCTCCCGATCTTCCAGGGCAATCCCTGGACCATTATCACTCACTTTAATGTGAACTTCGTGCTGAAAGTTTTTTGAGGAAACCTCGATGAGACCACCATCCGGCATAGCCTGTATAGCATTTAACATCAGGTTGAGCAGCACCTGCTTGATCTGTTCCCCCTGTCCAGGTATCTCAATATCATCATCCAAAGCAAGTTTCACTTCAATATGGCTACGGGAAGCCTGTTGTCTAGTCAGATCAAGCACGTCCCCGACAACCTTGCCAAGCAGAAACCGGCCATGTTCAACAGGTGCCGGTTTGGCAAAGCACAGAAAATCTTCAAGAACTCCGTTCAGGCGATCCACTTCTCTGATCAGTATCTCAGCAAATTCCAGTTTTGGATCATCAGCGGAAACACCATCGCGCAGAATTTCTGCGGTACCCTTGATTGAACCGAGCGGATTACGAATTTCATGAGCCATACCAGCGGAGAGTTCACCGAGGGCCGAGAGCCGGTCTGCTCGCCGCAACTGTTCTTCAATTTCAATAATCTGGTCTGCCTGATCTCGCAACTTACCATAACTCTCTTCAAGGGTTTCGGCCGCTTTTTGGTAACGTAATTTCTGCTGGCGCTCACGCTGGGCAAGAAAACCAGTCAGACAACCGATTACATTATATAAAATGATTTCCAGATACTGTGCAAGAGCTATTTTCGGGTTATTTTGCCATTGAAAAAGCACATGAGGCATATAGAATAATGAAGCCAGGATTGAAGTCATTATGCCGCCGCGCAGGGCAAACCAGATGCCGCCAAGTATGATCGGCACATAGTAAAGACGCCGATAGATATCGTGAGCCTTGAACAACTGCGTCGTCGTCATGTAGTGCAGGGAAGTCACCAACAACAGCAACACAGCAATAATCACCAGACGTAGATAAAATGTTTTCTTGGAAGCCAGCATTAATTTTACCTATGGCTTTGAGTGCTTGTACGGCCTGATCTATATGTGTAGAATATTACACAAAGGTATTAAAAGAAACCCCCATAAATAGTAATCATCAATTTAAAAGCAAAAAGCATTAAAACACCTCCTGATCGATACAATACTGTTATTTTTTGTACTGTATTCTAGCTCACGTCTTATGTATTCTGTCCTCTGGGTTTTAACTAACATCAGGATGGCAGATGTCTCTTTTGATTGACATTATCAATATAGTACTTCCGGTTTTTTCGGTTATTGCCCTCGGCTGGCTATTACGCCGTTTGGGACTGATCGACGCAGCCTTTCTCAAGCAGACCAACAAGCTGGTCTACTACGTTTGCCTACCACTACTGCTCTTTTATAAAATTGGCACAGCAGATTTCTTTGCTAACTTCAACGGCCGCTTGATCATCGGTTCAGTGATTGCCGTAGCAATAACCTTCATTGCTTCCTATTTTTATACTGTCCTTCGAGGCTACCCGGATAGGGTTCGCGGTGTCTTCAGCCAGGGTTCATTCAGGGGCAACCTGGCTTACATGGGGTTGGCCATCACCCTCAATGCCTACGGTGAGACCGGCTTGACCAAAGCGGGCATTCTGATGGGTTTTCTGGTCCCTTTTCTCAACCTCTTTGCCATCCTGGCCCTGCTCTGGCCACACCGTGGCGGAGGAGAACAACGAGGCTTTACATTCTGGCTTCGTCAGATCACCCTGAACCCACTGATTTTAGCCTCATTCTTAGGAATATTCTGGAGCTTTCTCGACCTGCCAATACCTCTGGTTTTTGAACGGAGTCTGAATATCGCAACCGGCATGACTCTGCCGTTGGCATTACTAGCACTTGGTGGCGGTTTTTCCCTTGAAAAGTTACGTGGCGATCTGGTCAAGGCCTCTCTTGTGAGTGGCATAAAAACAATCTGGATGCCAATCCTGGCTGCTGGCCTGCTGATCAGTCTGGGCGTCAGAGGGATGGATCTCGGCATCGGCGTCCTGATTGCCGGAACACCTGCAGCGACAGCCACCTACATAATGGCTGACCAACTCAAGGGAGACGCCGAGTTGGCCGGAACTATCGTCATGTTGTCCACACTCTGCTCTGCAGCAACCTATACAGTTGCCCTGTTGATTTTGCGGAGTCAGGGGCTATGACCTACACCCCCTTCGATATCGGATCAAAATTCCGCATCATTCCTGCCAATCACCCACCATCGAATGACAACCGCACCGACCTGGTGATGCAACGTGGTGCCTTTGGCTCAGGAGAACACGAAACGACAGAGAGTTGTCTGGAAATACTCGGTAGCTTACCTGGCATATCTGGAGCACGAGTCCTTGATCTCGGCAGCGGTACCGGTATCCTGGCCATTGCTGCCTTGCATCTCGGAGCAGAACATGCCGTTTGTGTCGACATCGAACCAAAAGCTGTGGAGACCGCTGAGAGCAACTGCCGACTCAACGGGCTGAGAGACCGGGTCACTCATGTCACAGGAGTACTGAACGCTGTGACGGAGAGTGACTTCGACATTGTCCTGGCTAACATCTATGGTGATATCCTGCTTGGTCTGGCACAATCGTTAAGCGCCAAATTGAAGGCTGGTGGGACCTTATTGCTCTCGGGGATTTTGTGGGAATACAATTTCGACGTGAGGCAAGCATACGAGAAGAATGGTTGCGAAGTCATCCACAATCACATGCTGGAGGAATTCAGTACTGTTTTATTACGCAAGAGATGAGAAAAGGGCGAACCTGACGGCCCGCCCTTTTAGTACCATTAAAGGTAATCTTATTGTTACTTAGCTGACTAGCGCTTTCATATACTCGCGATTCAGCTTGGCAATAAATTTGACGTCAACCCCTTTAGGACAGGATGCCTGGCACTCGTAGTGGTTGGTGCAGTTGCCAAAACCAAACTCCTTGGCAGCTTCAGTCATCGCCATAACCCGTTTCTGAGCTTCAACCTTACCTTGCGGCAGAACCGCCAGTTGAGCCACTTTAGCGCCGGTAAACAGCATCGCCGAGCTGTTGGGACAGGATGCAACACAGGCACCACAACCAATGCACTCGGCAGCGTCCATGGAGTAGTCAGCAACAGGTTTGCCAATCAACAGGGCGTTACCATCGGCAACACCACCAGTGTGGCAAGAGGTGTAACCACCAGCCTGCATAATTACTTCCAGACCGTTACGATTCACCACCAGATCTTTAATCACTGGAAAAGCGCGTGCCTTCCAGGGCTCAACAAAGATCTCGTCGCCGTCGTTAAACTGCCTCATATGCAGTTGGCAGACGGTGGTCCGCTCCTGGCCACCGTGAGGAACTCCGTTGATAACCTGGGAACACATCCCGCAGATACCTTCGCGGCAGTCGTGGTCGAAAGCAATAACATCCTTGCCTGCTCTTGCCAGAACCAGATTGACATCGTCAAGCATCTCCAGGAAGGACTGGTCTGGACTGACATCCGGAGCATCTATAGTCTCCAGTCGTCCTTTATCATTTGAGCCATTCTGGCGCCATACGTGAAGTTTGAGTTTCATTATTTGTAACTCCTTACAGCAAGCTTGATATTCTCAAATTTCAAAGGCTCTTTGTGCAATTCGGGTTCAACACCCGTGCCTTTGAATTCCCAGGCGGCAACGTAACAGAAATCTTCGTCGTTACGCATGGCCTCGCCATCATCGGTCTGGTGTTCGACCCGGAAGTGGCCACCACACGACTCTTCACGGTTCAACGCATCCCTGGTGAGGATTTCAGCAAAGTCGAAGAAATCAACCAGACGGGCGGCATTTTCGAGCTCTTGGTTGAACTGCTCATTGGTACCAACCACTTTAACATCTTTCCAGAACTCGTCACGAAGCGCAGGGATAAGCTTGAGGGCTTCCTTGAGGCTTTCATCGCTACGAGCCATGCCAACGTTCTCCCACATGATCTTACCGAGTTCACGATGGAATTCGGAAGGAGTCTTGGTGCCGTTGACTGCAAGCAGCTTGTCGAGCTCAGCTTTGACCGCTTCAGCAGATTTCTTAAACTCGGGATGCTCGTCGGTCACTTCACCAGGCTTCACAGTCGCCAGGTAACCGGCGATGGTGTAAGGAATGACAAAGTAGCCATCAGCCAGGCCCTGCATCAATGCCGAGGCACCGAGACGGTTAGCGCCGTGTACGGAGAAATTTGCTTCACCGAGCACGAACAGACCGGGCACATTGCTCATACAGTTGTAATCGACCCAGAGACCACCCATGGCGTAGTGCGGTGCCGGGTAGATGCGCATTGGCTGCTTGTAGCCGTCCTCGTCGGTGATCTTCTCGTACATCTCGAAGAGGTTACCGTAGCGCTCACGAATCGTGTCTTCACCGAGACGGTTGATTGAATCGGCAAAGTCGAGGTAAACACCACGCTTGCCAGGTCCAACGCCGCGATCGTCATCACACTGCTCTTTGGCGGCACGGGAAGCGATATCGCGCGGAGCCAGGTTACCGAAAGAAGGATACTTGCGTTCCAAGTAGTAATCACGATCATCTTCAGCGATTTCACCAGCCGGATTCTCGCAGTCTTCTGCTTTCTTGGGCACCCAACAACGACCATCATTACGCAACGATTCGGACATCAGGGTCAGTTTCGACTGATGTTCACCATGCTGCGGAATACAGGTTGGATGAATCTGAGTGTAGCAGGGGTTTGCCATGTAGGCGCCTTTCCTGGCAGCCTTCCAGGCGGCAGTAACGCTACAGCCCATGGCGTTAGTGGAAAGGTAGAAAACGTTGACATAACCACCGGTCGCCAGAATAACCGCATCACCCCAATAAGATTCAATCTCACCGGTGACCATGTTACGGCAGGTAATGCCTCTGGTGACACCGTCAACAACAACCAGGTCAAGCATCTCACGACGCTCATAGAGCTTAACCGTACCAGCTTTCACCTGACGGGAGAATGCCGCATAGGCACCGAGCAGCAGCTGCTGACCGGTCTGGCCACGGGCATAGAAAGTACGGGAGACCTGGGCACCACCGAAGGAGCGGTTGTCCAGGTAGCCGGAGTAGTCACGGGCAAAGGGTACGCCCTGGGCGACACATTGGTCGATAATGTTGTTCGACACCTGGGCCAGACGCCAGACGTCTGCTTCGCGGGCGCGGAAATCACCGCCTTTGATGGTATCGTAGAACAAACGATAGATGGAGTCACCGTCGTTCGGATAGTTCTTGGCGGCGTTGATGCCGCCCTGGGCTGCGATGGAGTGTGCGCGGCGGGCGCTGTCCTGGTAGCAGAAGGCCTCGACTTGATAGCCAAGCTCTCCCAGGGAAGCAGCCGCGGCACCACCGGCGAGCCCGGTACCGACGCAGAGAATTTTGAATTTACGTTTATTCGAAGGATTGACCAGCTTCGACTCGAAGCGATGGCGATCCCAGGAAGTTTCAATAGGTCCAGTTGGACACTTACCGTCGAGTATCATTTAAATCGACCTCCTAAAGCTTGATGAGTCCGAAAACAACCAGCATTGGAATGGAGATGTATCCCACGAGGAGAACAACACCAACCAGTTTGCTGACCATTCCCATGAACGGAAGTGACTTGTCGTTGCTCAGTCCCAGAGTTTGGAACAGGCTCTGGATGCCGTGACTGACATGCAGAAACAAGAAGAACAGGCCGACCAAATAGATAATAACCGGCAGGGCACTACTGAACCCCTGGACTATCATGACAAAGACATTGATCATGCCATGATCACCGAGAGGAACATAGATATCGGGATTGGTCACCCGAAAGGTGAAGTGCAATAGATGATATATGACAAAAGCCAGTATCACCAGACCCGAGACGATCATGGTTTCTGCACCGAAACCCGTCTTCAAGCGCTTGATCTGCACGTTCTTTTCAGGAGTCGCCGCCCTGTTCTCCAAGGTCAACTGAATTCCGAAAAAGATGTGAATTACAAAAGCTGCCAGCATAACCAGCCGGAAGACCCAGACGAATGGTCCGAGACTATGCAGCTTCTGCGCGTAAGCGTTGATTGCGTCTGCACCGATAAACACGGACGAGTTGCCCAGAAGGTGCACACAAACAAACGCGACCAACACGAAACCGGTAACGGCCATGATGATCTTTCTGCCCACAGAACTTTGCGTCAGTAGCATGATTTTGATCCTCTACTCAATGTGTTGTGATGAAAAAACTCGAAAAAGACCTACTCGAGAGCTGGCCGAAACCAGCACGACAAACAGAACAAGACACAACGCCTTGCCCTCGCCTACTGAGGAGGCCCTCGCCAACGACTTGACAATCTCATATTGATATCCCTTACCACAATATGTCACGAACCGTTTTTGCTTCTCTCTCCCGGTTCGCCACTAATTAGAAAAACTGCATACTGTATACAAGACCCACGTATATTAAACACCGTTAGAAAAAAAATAAAGTAAAATTTTCCAAGAAAACAGCTTTCAGGGATTTTCCCCTAATGTTTGCGGGATTAATTCTCAACGAGAAGTAAGATAATCAATAACCTGACGCAAGGCCTGACCACGATGGCTGATCCTGTTTTTAGTATCGATCGGCAATTCGGCCATGGTGCAATTGAACTCAGAGAGCCAGAAAAGCGGGTCATAACCAAAGCCACCGGCACCTCGTTGCTGCTGCAGAATCAGCCCTTCTACCTTACCTTCAAAAAAGCGAGTCGGTTCATTCGGCAGGCACAGAGCCATCACACAACAAAAAGCGGCCTGTCGTTGTTGCCCCGGTACAAGGGTCATCTCATCGAGAAGTTTACAATTATTGCTGTGGTCATCAGCATCGACACCGGAGAAACGCGCGGAATGAACTCCTGGACGCCCCTGTAATGAAGTGACAACCAGTCCGGAATCATCTGCCAGACAGGACAATCCGGTGACACGAGCTATGGTTTCTGCCTTCTTCGCTGCATTGGCCGTAAAGGTATCGCCGTCCTCTTCCACCTCCGGTGCGTCAGGAAAATTATCGAGGCCAAGAACGTTCACACCTTGCGATTCGAGCAAACGCCGTATCTCTTTAAGCTTGCCTGCATTGCGGGTGGCCACCACCAGTTCCATCATGTCTGGCTTCTGGCCTCCTGCTGCAATTGTGTCAACTGCCGACAGCCTTCAACGGCCAAGTTGCGCAGAGCACCAAACTCGGCATCACTGAAAGGTTCTTCTTCAGCTGTCCCTTGAATTTCAACAAAACGACCATCACCGGTCATAACAAAATTCATATCAACACTGGCACCTGAATCTTCCACATAGTCAAGATCGAGAAGTGGCTGACCTTTGATGATGCCAGAACTGACCGCGGCGACACTGTCCTTCAAAGGAGACTTTTTGAGCAACCCTTGAGAAAGCAATTCATCAATTGCATCAGCAAGCGCAATCCAGGCTCCGGTAATCGATGCTGTACGGGTACCACCATCAGCCTGCAAGACATCACAGTCAATGACGATAGTGCGCTCGCCAAGCAGTTCAAAGTCAACCACGGCGCGCAGGGCGCGACCGATCAGTCGCTGGATCTCCATGGTACGACCACCCAACTTGCCTCGGGCAGCTTCGCGGACTGAACGCGTCTGCGTTGAACGGGGCAACATACTGTACTCAGCTGTCACCCAACCACGGCCCTGACCACGCATGAACGGTGGAACCTTCTCTTCAACAGAGGCATTACACAGGACTCGGGTTTCACCGAAGCTGATCAGCACCGAGCCTTCGGCATATAGGGTAAAGCCACGCTCGACCTTGATTGTGCGTAGCTGGTTTGGTTGGCGACCATCGTGACGAAGTTGTCTGGTAGAACTCATAAGGTTTCTCCTGGAGCTTCTCCCTGAATTTCTCCCGGGGTATCAACTGAAAAAGTATCAAAGAATGCCTGTAAGCCATCGAAAAGAGCACGAGCAAAGTCCTGCTGTCGGCCTGGATCCTGTAGCATGGTCAGGTCGACCGTATTGGTCAGACTACCCATTTCCACCAAAACTCGCGGCAGATCGCCACGACCCAGGGGGTAAACCGGCAGTTCTTTAATGTCGTGCACATTGAAACCTCTGTCTTCCAGTTTCTGCCGTAGAATCCCGGCAAGCTCCAGACTGGAATTCTCGGCCAGTTTTATACTGAGATTCTCGGCAACCGCGCCATCTGAGACGTCTCGCTCTGTCTGTGGCTGAACATAAAGGTTCACGCCCGACGCTTCCGCAGAAAAGAACGCTTGAGCATGCAATGAAATCAACACATCAGCCTGGCCTTCTGCAACGATCTCCAAGCGGTTCTTCATATCAAGAGCATAGTCGCCGTCACGCGTCAGCACCACCGGAGCATCCTGATGCATTTTCAAAAGCTTTTCCAAACGCTGACCGACTGCAAGGGTCACGGCTTTTTCTTTACTGCCATTTAAACCGAGGGCGCCACTATCCTCACCGCCGTGTCCGGGGTCAATGGACACCACCCACTTACCACCGTCAGCAACCGGTGCCTTTTTGCGCAACAAAAAAGCAAACAAGCGATCAAGAGGGTCTTCACTTTCAGTCACAGTCGGTGGGTTGTGATTTCTATAATAAATTGGCTTGGTCAGAAGTGGTGCCAACTGGCGCAACAGGAATACTTCAGAGACCTGTAGCTTGCCATCAATAAAACGCGGGCGATGAGTAATTGGAATAAGATTGTCACCAAGCTTAATAAACTGACTGCCTGGCGAAATAATAGCCTTGCCATGTGGCGTGTGGATCGCATAGACATGCGCCACTGAGTTCCACGCACCTTCGAGCTTAAGAGCAGACAAAACATCGTCTATGGAAATAAAAGCCGTCCCTTCGCGCAGATAAACATCCTCAATAACCAGAGGCTCTTCACCGGGAAGTCCAATCTCAACAAGCGCACCGGCAGGCAAGGCAAAAAACAGGGAGACAAACATCAGGCATAACAATTGTTGGATAAAGCAAGGCATGGCGCGTTTTATACTCCAGATATCTCGGGCTGTCAACGCAGACAACGCTACCCGGTAACCAGTAGTTCCGGCTCAGAATATTCTCGACCCAAAGCAGCCAACAGCCGCCCAGTCAGTACATCCTCCATTTCACTCTGCCTGCCCGATGCAGTTAGCAAGGAGCGAACCTGTCCACCGGCGGTCATACTGTGTCCACCACCGGAGCCTAACTCCAGGATAACTTTCTGCATCAGGCCCCCGGCGTGGGTCTCCTGATGACTGGTGCGCATGGAGAGAACTCCTTCGTTAAGGTAACAGCCCATACCCAGTACGATATCTACACCCTCAACCCGCATCAGGAAATCGGCAATTTCAGCAACAATCTCCGGTTGATCTATGTCGTAAAGATTAAAAATCAATACGTTGCCATAAATTTTTGCATTCTTCAAACCTGCCTCAAAATATTTAAAATAAATCCGTGATGACTTCGGACGAGTAATTTCATGCAGGATGCGATTATTACATAGAGGCATTAATTGCAGGTAGGCATCACGATCCGACTTGCTCCAGTCGCGGCCAAGATCTTCTGTCTCCGACTTGATTGCATAAAAAAGAATTGTTGCCAGTTTGGTGGCAATCTTGATTTCTTGAGACTGCAGATACTCAAAAAGGATACTTGCGGAGGCACCGTATTCCGGGCGCACATCAACCCAACGACAAGACTGGGTTTGCTCTTTAAGTTGATGATGGTCGATCACCAGGTCTACGCGTCGATCCGACGGGTAAGAATTATTGCCTGTCCCTGGCTGGGTATCAACCATACAGATCGCATTAAAAGTGTCGAGATCAAGGTCCCTGATCGGCTTTGACTTAATCTCCAGCTCACTGACCATCACCAGATTTTCACGGCGACCGATCACACCGCCAAAGGCTATGGTTGCCTCTTGTCCTGTTTTGACCAGGACCAGATGCTGCAAGGCAAAAGCAGCCGCGAGCGCATCCGGATCCGGATGATCATGGGTGACAATAAGGATTGAACCCTTGCCGCGCAACCACTCAATAATACCCGCAGAAAACTCTTCAGAATGACTCAGGTTACAGTCGGTTTTATGGCTCATAATTTCAAACTTTCAAAAGCAAGGGCAACCGCCGACTCTGCAGAAAGAACAGGGACAACCCCGGAGATCTGTGGCCCCCCGGGCAGCACAAAGACCGGCTTGCCAAGTTTACAGGCGATCGCCACTTCAGAGAGGGTTCCATGTTCCCCTTCCACCGCGATCAGGGCCTCTGCTGTATGGGCGATAATCACGTTACGTGCATGACCCATATTGGTCGGCACGGCAATAGTGATATAAGGGTTAGCCGAGAGGTTATCAGGTCCCGGCAGGAGGCCGACAACCTCTCCCCCGGCTTCAACCGCTCCTTTCGCAGCCGCTGCCATAACCCCACCCAGGCCACCACACACAAGTATTGCACCACGAAGAGCAATCTCACGACCTACTGTTTCGGCCACACGCAGCCCTTTAAATGAGGGTTGTGACGCGCCTATAACGCCGATGATCGGTTTACGTTTGTTGGTCATAAGACCTTTCCACCAGGAAGATAACAGAAAACATGAAAAGACATTAAACCTTAGAAACCGGAAAAACGCAAAAACTTCGACGGCATTTTGTCAAAAATATATTGCTGAATTCTCAGGATGTGCGATTCTGGCAGCCTGTCGCACTCCTTGGGAGGAAACGTGAAATTACCGCAGATGTACTTATTGGACGGCTCCAGCTATATCTATCGCGCCTATTACGGCATCAGAGACCTTGCCACCTCTGACGGTATGCCGACCAATGCCGTATTCGGTTTCACAAAGATGCTTCTGGACCTGCTGCAGGAGAACCGTCCCGATTATCTGGCCGTCATATTTGACCGCCCAAGGGAAGAGACCTTCCGCAGAAAAATCTATCCTGAATACAAGGCAAATCGTGACGCCATGCCCGATGACCTTGTGCCCCAGATCCCGTACATCAAGAGAATCTTGCAGGCGCTCAATATTCCTTCCCTGGAAGCTCCCGGATTTGAAGCCGACGATGTGATTGCTACCCTGGCCCGCCGCTATGCCACGGAAGGAATCCAGGTCACGGTTGTCACCGGAGATAAGGATTTGATGCAGGTTGTCGACAACAGGATCGGCCTGCTTGACACTATGAAGGATAAAAAGACAGGGAAGGACAAGCGTTCGGGCCCACAGGAAGTTCTCGACCGTTTCGGCATCCCGGCAGAGCTGGTACCGGATGTCTTGGGGCTGGCCGGTGACACCTCAGATAATATTCCTGGAGTTCCCGGAATAGGTGAAAAGACTGCTGCAGAACTGGTACGGCGATTCGGTTCCCTGGAGGACGTTCTCAAGTGGAAGCATCTGGTTAGTGGCAAGAAGCGCAAAGAAAACTTACATACCTACGCAGACCAGGCCCGGCTCTCGAAAACTCTGGCAACCGTCCGCTATGACGTAGGCCTGGAGGTTCCCCTGACAAGTTTGACGAGACAAGCACCGAATCTCTCAGCATTGATACCTCTGTTACGTGAGTTGGAGTTTGAATCTCTGGAAATCGCCTTCACCCCACCGCCACCGGGCGCGGTCGAGCTCTACTGTGATGGATCAGGCGGAACGCTTGGGGATGGATCAGCTGGAGAACCAGAGAACGAATCAGGCAATGACTCGAGACCTGGAGGATATGGAGTGATCCTGCGCTATGGAGAGCACGAAAAGGAATTGAGTGGTATCGAGCCTGCGGCCACTTCGCAACGCATGGAGCTTCTGGCCGCCATCAGGGGGTTGGAAGCCTTGCACAGCCCGAGTAAAGTCCATGTGTTCAGTGACTCACAGTATCTCGTAAAGGGGATAAGCAAGTGGATTCATGGCTGGGCCCGCAATGGTCGCCTGGAAGACCCGGACGCTCTCGCTAATCAGGATCTATGGAAACAGCTTGATACTCTTTCCCGCAAACATGAGATCACCTGGAAATGGGTACGTGGCCATGCCGGACATCCCTTTAATGAGCGGTGTGACAGGCTGGCAAAGAGGGCTGCAGAGGGGGGACGGCAGGTAGCTGAAGAACCAAATCCGATTGAGGAAACAGTGGAAAAGGTCTCTTTACCTGTCGAGCCGGTCAAACAGAAGCCAGTCCCGGTCAAAGAGGATGCGAATTTTGACGCAGATGATGATGGTCAGCTGCGATTGTGTTGATTGTTGTGGGTGCCAATGATTTCGTTTGCTCTCTCAATAAACGTAGTGCGCTATAAATCCCGAGGACATGTAAGAATGAGTTGCGAGAGGATTAATAAAAAAATCTCCCTAAAACCTCATTCACCAAGCAATAGACACACTCGGCAATTGACAGCAAATGGGCAGAAACGTCAAAACAGCAGGTGTCCTAGAAGTTGTGCCAGCAAGTCTGGCCGGTCGAAAACATCGACTGTGGGCAATTCCTAGAAACCCTGCCACTGACACACCCGCCTTCATGATCCGGGACCTTGGTATCTGAGAGTTGAAAGCTACTCAGTAGCCTTCACTAACTCGGAATCGAAATCATTAGCTTCCTTCTCCTCATAGCCAACCGAGCATTGAAAACTTGACGGCACAGTGCGGGCCGTGGTCAGACTAACTTCGAGGCGATCTTTACTCCAGTCTCGACGAAACAGGTCCTCATAGAGACCTGGGTTTTCGTGAACGGCTGTAAACATCTCGTGCAAGGTCTTGTCGAAGTGTTGGGCTAAGACCTCTGCCCAGTTCTCGACATCAATCCTGGCGACAAGATTCTTGCGTAAGCTGATTCTGCAATAACCCTGCTTGGCGAGAGCCTCACCAATGATAACCATCTTTTTCTTAGCCATCGACATATACCTTTCGTGCTTTGTATGTTGAGTACTGAGTGTTCATAAAAAGTGTCCTAGACCTGCCCTTTACCCACAAATATTTATGTCCATAGATATCAATGGGTTACGAATTTTGGGCAATAACACTATGATGGTCTCACTTTACACAAAAACAAGCACTTACGTGTTAGCTTCTTTTTGAGTTTCGACTTATAGGTAAAGGGCAGTGCTAGACACCTTGGTGACCGAGAAACCTCATCCCCTGTGTCAGCGGCGTAGTTTTTAAGACACAATCATATCCATTTCATTCTCTCTGTTTTGCGTATCGGCTTGGTTCATCGAAAAAAACTATATCAGCATATCCGGCATAAATTTTCCCCGAGTGCTTTACCCCTGCCGGGATGTAATACCGATCACCTTTATTGTAACAGTTCTTCACGCCACCAATAAGTTCAATCTTCCCTTCTGATACAATTCCCACTTGAGCCGCATGAGAGTGTTCAGGCAAGTCAACATCTTCATCAAAATCCATAAACAGGATCTGGTGAGTTTCTGACTGTGAGAGATAGGCTGTTAAACCTTTCAAAGGGATATCGGCCTTCGGAAGGTTTCTGATCGGGTCTGGGAATATTTGGCTCATTAATTTTTCCTCCTAAAATCAAAGCTCAAATTGGCGGGATACATATTTTAAACGTATGCATATCATCTATTCAGGAAGCGAGGCTTTCTCTTTTCAATGAACGCCTCCATCCCCTCTTTACGATCATCAAAGCCGAATGTCATCTGAAAGAGTTTGCGCTCAAAGGCAAGCCCTTCGCTTAGTGGTATGGCATGAGCCTGGAGTATTGATTGTTTGAGGAGCTTGAGTACCGGCCTGGAATATGAGGCCACGGTTTGAGCTACGGAACGAGCAGTTTCCAAAAGCTCTTCTCTGGGGACTATCCTTGAGACAAGCCCCGCCAACTCAGCTTCTTTGGCATCCATCATTCTTCCTGACAACAGAAGGTCCATGGCTTTGTGCTTCCCGATGGCTAAGGGTAGCCTCTGCGTGCCACCCGCACCGGGCATTGTACCCACTGATATTTCGGGGTGTCCGAATTTAGCCGATTCAGCCGCGATAACGATGTCACACATCTCCACGAGTTCGCAGCCGCCGCCCAAAGCATATCCTGCCACCGCCGCGATCACAGGCAACTCAAACTTGGCCAGGCGGTGACAACACCCAGAAAAGTTCTGCGCGACTACCTCGACAAAAGTTTTGCCTGTCATCTCTTTCAAATCTGCACCGGCTGCAAACACTTCATCCCCTCCTGTCAGGATGAGCGCAGACACATCAGGGTTGCTTTCCAGGCCATCCAAGGCATCCGTCATTTCATCAACGAGTTGGTCACACAGAGCATTAAGTGCTCTTGGCCGATCAATCCTCAGTATTGCCACCTTCGCTTCGATGCTGACATCAATCAATTCGTAAGACATGCTGGCCTCCATTTTGTTATAAATTTTCAATATGCCCGTTGTCAAAATCTTAGGATCAGTTTAGCTCTTGCCAAACGTCTATGAAAGTGACATAAACGACAAAATATTATGTGATTACGACATAAGAGATAATTCTTTATGAAGCGTGTTCTGATCTTGGCATTTGGAAACACCGTTGCTTCTACCTTCACCGGGCCATTGGATGTGTTCCACCAGGCTGGGAGTCTGTTCAACCGGCTGATGGGCGGCAAAGAGTCCCCCTATTTCGATGTGAAGTTAGTGAGCATTGACGGCAAGCCGTTCGAGACGAGAACCGGCATGCGCGTTATTCCTCACTTGAGTATGGAAGAGGCGAAACAAGCAGACCTTGTGGTGATCTCCTCTTTGGCGTCTCTCAACAGTGAGCGATACCCAGGGGCCGTTGATTGGATAAAGGGGCATGCAGATAGAGGGTCAGACATCGCCAGTGTCTGCACCGGCGCATTTCTTTTGGCTGCGACAGGCCTTCTAGATGGAAAAACCGCGACTACCCACTGGGCTTTTGCAGATAATTTCCGAAAACTATTCCCAGCGGTAAATCTCAAACTGGAACGAATCATCACGGATGAGGGCCGGTTGTTCTGTTCCGCAGGGTTCACAGCCGGGATGGATCTCTCACTTTATCTGGTCGAAAAATATTGCGGTTCGGAGGTGGCCTTAGAAAGTTCCAAAGTCATGGTCTACGATTTCAACAGAGCCAGCCAATCCCCCTATTCTGTATTCCGATCTTTAAAGAACCATCATGATACAGCCATTCTGGGAGTTCAGACCTGGGTAGAAAATCATTATTCAGAGAAATTCAACTATTCGGAGTTGGCCAAAAGGTTCGGGTTTACCAAAAGAACCCTCGAGCGCCGCTTCCACGCCGCCACTGGAGTTACACCACTACACTATATTCGCAAGGTCCGTGTGGAAGCCTCTAAACGATTGTTGGAGGAGAGCAATAAAAGTTTTGAAGAGATTACCTGGGAGGTGGGATACGGTGACGGTGGCTTCTTCCGGAAGGTCTTTGTTGAAGAGACGGGATTAAAGCCTATGGCCTATCGGCAACGTTTTAGTCGAGGGGAATAGCCGTCCAAGCCCCTTTCCAAATACCACACACCAAGCAATTGAGACGCTCAGCAATATACGCCGATTAACCTGAAACGCCATAAAAGGGTGTTGAAAAGTACTCTAGTAAGCCAGTTTTCAGTAGCCCCTGATGCTTTTAAAAGCATTTTTTCCTTTTTAGTGAGACGTTTCCAGTGCGGAAATTCATTTTTAAGTTGTTTTCGTACCAAGCACTTGATATTTTTGTGATGCATGTAATGCATGAGAAGCCTTTGTTTTTGTCGGTATTTCCCTTAGTAAGGATACCTGCCATTATAGAGGCTTTTCATACTTAAGTAACTAATATTATTTAGTATTTATGCAATCTTTTCAACTCCCTTATATTATGGAGCACTCAAGTGTCTACTGCTAGTGTAAATAATATGTTTACATTGTATTATCAGCCTAAAATAGATATGCAAACAAAAAAAACACACGCAGCTGAAGCGCTAATACGGTTGACAAGAAATGGGGAGCTAATTAGCCCAAATCATTTTATCCCTCAGGCTGAAAAAGATGGCAGCATTATTGAAATAGATAAATGGGTACTTAGAAGAATTCCGGATGATGCGAGAAAAATTTTTACTAAAACATTTGAAGAAGAAATTAGAATTTCTTTTAATATTTCTGCGAGTTATTTCGATAAAGATGGTTTTTACGAAGATGTAATAAGCACGTTAAACCACACAAAAGATTTTCATTCTTTGTTTGAAATAGAAATAACAGAAAGTGCATTAATAGGAAACAAGCAAAATGCTATAGATACTATAAATAGATTAAGAGAAGATGGGCTTAGGTTTGCGCTTGATGATTTTGGAACTGGCTATGCTTCTCTAAAATTGTTTAAAGAATTGCCACTTGATACGATTAAAATAGATAAATTATTTGTAGATGGTATGGTGGGAGACAAAAAAACAAATGCTATAGTTGATTCTATTATGTATCTAGCCAAAAAGCTCGATATGAAAACGGTAGCGGAGGGGGTTGAGCAAGTAGAGCAAGTAGAGCAATTGGCTAATATGAATTGTGATGAAATCCAAGGTTATTTTTATTCTAAGCCTTTGCGGTTAGATGATTTCATTCTCTTTGTTAATAGTGTAAATAATCCCCCCAAAAAAAATAGATTTATCTACTGGTCTAATGAGTACTCTAGTGGTCTATTCGCATTTGATTCTCACCATATAATTTTAATTAATCTAATGAATACCCTTTATGATGTATTGCAAGATGAAAATTTGAGAAAAGAATCTAAGACTTGGAAGTATATTGAAATTGTAGGTAATTTTGTTTCTGTTCACTTTGAGTCAGAAGAAAAATATATGGTTAAATATAATTATCCCAAAACAAAAGAACACATTATGGAGCATAGGAAATTTGTTGATGATTTCCAGAACCTTAAAAGTTCGTTAATCGCCAGAGATGAAAGAAACTTTTTTATTTTATTTGACATGTTGAAAGAATGGTTTATTCAACATGAACTCAAGGCTGACAAAGAACTAGTGCACTACGTCAAAAATAAATTTTAACGAATTAAGGTATAGATAGACCCTGTCCCCAAAAGGTGAATTTTCGGCAAGTAGGTCTGACCATCAACTGAATTTTAAAATCACGTCAGACCTTTTCTGTCGATTGCCGTTGTTCTTGTCGTCTTTCGTTGATTGTTTTGGCTTTGAGCTGAATTTAAACGCACCAATCCCTTGACGGGTTTGGCGGAGTGTCGACAGGTCAAGCCGCCTGGGCGAGTTCTCGGACGAGCACTTCTTGTTGTTGATTAGCCATTTGCCCGAGTTTCCAGAGGTTGTGTGCCAGAACACACCATCCGATCCGCACGGTGC